>Ga0308157_10000176_pt1 | contig 263965 bp, 247 predicted proteins | sample PhyBR1_FD_201035 | JGI IMG/M metagenome (GOLD analysis project Ga0308157, IMG submission 201035) | Phyllosphere microbial communities from UC Gill Tract Community Farm, Albany, California, United States - DLSLB.R1 | ecosystem: Host-associated > Plants > Phyllosphere > Unclassified | place... | reverse complement strand
GCCAGCGCTGCACCAGGGCGATCGCATCGTCGGCGAGTTCCGCGATCTCGGCGTGGCCGGTGGCGGCGTCAGTGGTCTGGGTCATCGTGCTTCCTCACTCGAGAGCGCGGCGGAGCCGCGCGACCTGCTCTCAGTGTGGAGCCCCGCTTCCATTCGTGAAAAGCGAGCATTTACGATGGGTATCATTCGGATTTCACGATGAATAGGAGCTGGGCGATGTTCGAGCTGAGAAGACTGCGCCTCCTGCACGAACTCGCGCTGCGCGGCACGATCTCCGACGTCGCCCGTGCACTCTCGTACAGCCCGTCGACGGTGTCCCAGCAGCTCGCCCTGCTGGAGCGCGAAGCCGGAGTCGCACTGCTCGAACCGGATGGTCGCCGCGTGCGTCTGACGGCGCAGGGGCGGCTGCTGGCGGCGCACGCCGCACGGGCTCTCGAGCTCGACGAGTCGGCCCGCGCCGAGCTCTCGGTCTCGCAGGACGCCGCTGCCGTGGTGAGGATCGCCGTGATGCCGACCGCGGCGGAGGCTCTCGTGCCGGCCGCGCTCACCCTCCTGGCCGAGCGCGAGCCGCGGCTCCGGCTCGAGATGGTCGAGATGCCGCCGGAGGAGGGCCTGTTCGAGCTGCAGGCGCACGCCTTCGATCTCGTCGTCGCCGAGCAGTACCCCGGTTACACGAGAGAGCTCCATCCCGGGATCGAGCGCACCCTGCTCGGACGCGACCCGGTGCGCCTCGTCGTCCCGCCCGATTCCCCCGCGACCGCGCTGGCCGACCTGCGCGATGCAGCGTGGGCGATGGAGCCGCAGGGCGCCGCCGTGCGGCAGTGGGCCGTGCAGCAGTGCCGGGCGGCGGGGTTCGAGCCGGACGTGCGGTTCGAGTCGACCGACCTCACCGCTCACGCCCGTCTGGCCGCCGCCGGGCATGCGGCCGCCATGCTGCCCGATCTGATCTGGACGGGCGATCGCTCCTCGGTGCGACTGCTCGAGCTGCCGAGGAGCCCTGTGCGCGAGATCTTCGCCGCGACGCGCTCGTCGTCGCGCGACGGTGCCGCGGTCGGCGCCGTGCTCGCGGCATTGGCCGACGCGCTGATCGCGCATCGGCCGCGCTGAGGCCCTGCACATCGACGACATCACACCCAGGCGACCTCGGCCACGGCGAGCACCGTGTCGTCGGCGTCCAGCGCGGTGACGGTCGTGACGGCGCCCCGGGTGCGTCCGGCGAGACGGAGCACGCGGTCGACCAGCACCGGCGCGATCGCGCGCACGTTCAGCGTGCGGGCGAGACGCTCGGGAGCATGCCGCCGCGCGGCGTCCATCAGCAGGATGCGCGTGAGCGGACCGTGCACGAGAAGGTCTGCCAGTCCTTCCACCTCACGCGCCCACGCGCGGTCGTAGTGGATGAGGTGCGTGTTGAACGTCAACGCGGAGAAGCGGAACAGCTGCCGGGCGTCGAGGGTGACCTCGTCGATCCAGTCGGCGGATGCCGCGGCATCCGGATCCTTCTTCGCAGGCCGCCCCGGCGCATCCGGGTCGGCGTTGTCGAGGAAGACGTCGTGCCACACGCTGCGGATCGCGACCTCATCGCCGATCCGGTACTCGCGTTCGATGTCGACGAATGAGAGCCGGCCGCTCGATCCGGTCTTCTCCACAACACTGCCCAGGCTCGTGAACTGCGTCACGTCGTCACCGAGCGCGATGGGCCGGACGAACTCGGTCGTCTCCCCCGCGTACATGCGGCGCGGCAGGTCGATCTCTGGCACCACCCCGTCACGCGCCGGAGTCCCGTCCGGGCGCAGATCGGCCAGGGCAGCGGTGAACGGGAAGTACACGCCCTCCCATGCGGGCGGCAGCGCGGCGCCGTCGTCGCGCGGCTCCTCCGCCGCGGCGAACGTGCCGCGGTACGCCTCCGCCTTCTCGGCGGCGATGCGCTCGGTGCGCACGACGCTCACGGCAGCACTCCCGCCGCCCGCAGCGCGGCGATGCGGGCCTCGTCGTACCCGGCGAGATCCGCCAGCACCTGATCGGCGTGCTCGGCGAGGCGGTTGGCGGTCCTCGCCGGGGTCGCCGGGGTCGCCGACAACTTGATGGGCTGCCCGAACATGCGCAGTCGCCCTAGGTCGCCGTAGTCCGCCTCCACGATCATGTCCCGCTCGGCGGTGCCCGGATCGTCGACGACCTCGCCGATCGTCTTGATGGCCGTCAGCGGCACGACGTCGCCGGCCATGTCCTCCAGCTCGGCCTTCGAGTATCCGGCGAGCCAGTCGACCACGATCGGCTTGACCTTGCGCTCGTAGACCTCAGGGTCGAGGCGCTTGCGCATCGTGTCGATCTCGGGGTCGTCCTTGACCTCCGGGGTGCCGAACAGGTCGCATGCCGCGTTCCAGAGCTTGTCGGTGTACGCGCCGAAGAACACCTGCCCGTCCGCGCAGTCGAACAGCTCGTAGGGCTTGACCCAGGAGTGCTGGTTGCCTGCAGGCTCAGCGACCTTGCCGTCGACCGTGTAGTCGACCACCGCGGTCTCGGTGAGCGCCATGATGCTGTCGACCTGGGCGACATCGACGAGCTGCCCCTGTCCGGTCGCCTCTGCATGGCGGAGCGCAGCCAGCGTGCCGATCACGGCGAACAGCGTCGCGGACAGGTCGCCGATCGTCACACCCACGCGCACCGGAGGCTGGCCAGGGTAGCCGCTCATCGACCAGAGCCCGCCGGCCGCCTGCGCCGTGTTGTCGAAGGCGGGACGGCGACTGCGCGAGCCGGTCTGGCCGTAGCCGGAGATCGCCGTGTACACGAGCTTCGGATTGATCTCGTGCAGCACGTCGTAGCCGACGCCGAGCTTGTCCATGGTGCCGGGGCGGAAGTTCTCGACGAGGATGTCGGCCTTGCGCACCAGGTCCTTCAGGACCTCCTTGCCCTCGTCCTTCGCGAGGTCGAGGCCGACGCCGAGCTTGCCGCGGTTGTACTGCGCGTAATAGGCGCTGAACTCCTCGTCGCCGTCGGTCAGGTACGGCGGGAATCCGCGCGACACATCGGGGTCACGGGGGTTCTCGATCTTGATCACCGTGGCGCCGAGATCTGCGAGCATCTGCGCGGCGTACGGGCCCGCGAGCACGCGCGACAGATCGAGCACTGTCACGCCCTTGAGTGAACCGGGAGCGGGGAGTGTGGTGTCGATCATGCGTTCGTCGCCTCCTGAGTGCGAGTGTCATTGCCTGCTCCGGCTGCGGCGAGTGCGGCGGCGACGTTCGACGGCGCCTTGATGCCGCGCACGCGCGACAGCCAGAGCGTCGTCGCCGCGAGAGCCGTGAGGTCGAGCCCGGTGTCGATGCCGAGTCCGTGCAGCATCCATACGAGATCCTCTGTCGCGAGGTTACCGGTCGCACCCTTCGCGTACGGGCATCGGCCGAGTCCGCCCACCGAGGCATCGAACTCGGCGACACCGAGGCGGAGAGCGGCGAGCACGTTCGCCAGCGACTGGCCGTAGGTGTCGTGAAGGTGCAGCGCCAGGGCGGCGACGGGCACGCCGGCGGCGAGGGTCTGCTCGACGACGCGCGTCGTGAGACCGGGGGTGGCGACGCCGATCGTGTCGCCGAGTGCGACGGTGCGGCAGCCGGCCTCGTGGAGCGCCGCAGCGGTGCGGATGACGACGTCGGTGTCGACCTCGCCCTCCCACGGGTCGCCGAACGCCATCGAGACGTATCCGCGCACCGGGATGCCGTCGGCGGTCGCAGTTGCGATCACCTCGATCGCACGGTCGATCGCACCGGTACGCGTGTTGTTCAGGTTGGCCTTCGCGAACGATTCGGTGGCGCTGACGACGACCGCGACTTCGCGGATGCCGGAGTCGATCGCCCGCTGCAGCCCCTTCAGATTCGGCACGAGGGCGACCGCGCGCGCTCCCGCCGGGACGTCGACGGATGCCACGACCTCTGCCGCGTCAGCGAGCTGCGGGATCCACGCCGGCGGCACGAAGCTCGTGATCTCGAGGTCGCGGGTGCCGGCCGCGTACAGCCGGCGGCACAGCTCGGCCTTGACGGCAGCGGGGATGATGTCCGCCTCGGCCTGCAGCCCGTCACGGGGCCCGACCTCGTACACGGTCACGCGCTGGGGAAGGCCCGGCTCCGGCTGCACGCGCGGCGACGGAAGGGCGCTCATCGCGCGGCTCGCAGTTCGGCCAGAACCTCGCGGGCGTACTCGACCCTGATGCGACGGTCGGCCACGATGCGCGCAGCGACGGCGCCGATCTCGTCGACCTCTGCGCCGGCGCTCGCGGCGATCGTGCGCGCGTGCAGGGTCATGTGCCCGCGTTGGATGCCCTCGGCGGCGAGCGCGCGGCACGCCGCGAGGTTCTGGGCGAGGCCGACCGCGGCGATGATGCTCGCCAGCTCTCTGGCCGTCTCGACGCCGAGCATCCTCACCGCGGCCTGCGCGGTCGGGTGCGCGCGGGTCGCGCCACCGACGAGCCCGACAGCGAGCGGCACTTCGAGAGTGCCGACGAGGTTGCCGTCGGCGTCCTTCTCGAACTGCGAAAGCGCCGAGTACTGCCCATTGCGCGCCGCGTGCGAGTGGCATCCTGACTCGACGGCCCTGGTGTCGTTGCCTGTGGCGAGCACGACGGCGGTGATGCCGTTCATGATGCCCTTGTTGTGCGTGGCCGCACGGTAGGGGTCGGCCTCGGCGAAGGCGCTCGCCGCGACGATGTCGTCGACGACCTGCGCGCCGCCGAGGAGTTCGGCGTCGAACACCGCGCGTGCGCGGGTGACGCGCAGCTCCGCCTTGTTCGTGAGGATGCGCAGCAGGGTGCGACTGCCGGCGATCTCCGCGATGCGCGGCGCGATGGCTTCGGCCATGGTGTTGACGGCGTTGGCCCCCATCGCGTCTCGGACGTCGACGTGCAGGTGCAGGATGACCTGGATGCCGACACGGGTGGGCAGCACGCGCACGGAGATGTCGAAAGCTCCCCCGCCGAGCGAGACCAGCATCGGGTCCTGCTCGTTGGCGAGCGCGAGCAGTTCGTCCTTCGCCTCGAGGAGGGCGAAGCGCGACCCGTGCGGATCGACGGAGTCGAGCACCTGGATCTGCGCGATCATGGCGTCGCCCATGTACGAGGTGGTGAAGCCACCATGACCGCGTGCGATACGGGCCGCGTTCGAGGCGGCCGCGACCACACTGGGCTCCTCCGTGGCCATCGGGATGAGCCGGTCCCGGCCGTCGATCGTGAAGTTCGTCGCGACGCCGACCGGGATCGAGAGCAGTCCGACGACGTTCTCGATCATGTGATCGGCCTGGGCGACGCTCAGGCCGCCGTCCTGGCGGAGCGCATCGAGATCGGACGGATCGATGCCCGCACCCTCGGCCACGAGCGCGAGACGCTCAGCGGGGGCATGATCGCGCAGTCCTGAGATGCGGCTGTTGATCGGCACGTGGTTCTCCTCGGTGAGTCTCTGCGGGCCTGCAGATTCGCCGGTCGCATCGAAGTCAGACTACGAACGCCGCCACCGGGGTTGTATGTGCACGTCGCCCACCACTGACGGAGATCTCTGTAGGGTCGACCCACTCACTTTCCCCTCGGGGCTCACGGCATCGTCCGGGTCATCTCTTCATCGACTCGGCGAGTTCCACGATCGTCCGCACCGGCACCCCGGTTCCGCCGACGACGGTGTGGCCGTGCGGCGAGTCCGAGTTGTACGCGGGACCTGCGATGTCCAGGTGCGCCCATTCGACGCCGTCGTCCACGAACTCGCGCAGGAATGCTGCGGCGGCCAGCATGCCGCCCGCCGGCGCCCCGGCGTTCTTGAGATCCGCGGTGTGCGAGTCGAAGTACCCGATCATCTCTTCGGGGATCGGCATCGCCCACATCGGCTCCCCGGCAACGTCCGCGGCAACGGTCACCTGATCCCGAGCGGACGGAGTGCCCATGACGCCGGACGTCCGGAGACCGAGGGCCGCGACCTGCGCGCCAGTGAGGGTGGCGAGGTCCACGAGGAGATCCGGGGCGTCCTCCTGCGCGGCGACGAGCGCATCAGCGAGCACGAGACGCCCCTCGGCGTCCGTGTTCGTCACTTCGACGGTCTTGCCGCCGTAGATGCGGAGCACATCCGCCGGGCGGACTGCAGAGCCCGACGGCATGTTCTCGGCGAGGGCGAGCCAGGCCGTGACGCGCACCGGCAACTCCAGGCGGGCGATCGCGAACAGGGACTGCACGGCGGCGGCGGCGCCCGCCATGTCCGACTTCATGTTCTCCATCTTCGCTGCGGGCTTGAGCGAGATGCCTCCGGAGTCGAAGGTGATGCCCTTGCCGACCAGCGAGAGCAGAGGCGCCGACGCATCGGGCGCGTACGAGACCTTGACGAGTCGAGGGCCGCGGGCCGAGCCTCGCCCGACGCCGGTCAACCCGCCGAAGCCGCGCTCCTCCAGGTCGGTGTCGTCCACGACCTCGACGGTGACCGTGTCCTTCAGATCATCTGCGTCCGCCTGACTGACGACGGCATCCGCGAAGGACTCGGGGAACAAGTCGGACGGCGGGCTGTTCACGAGGTCGCGCGTGGCGGCGACGGCCGCCGCGATGACGGCGGCCCTGCTCAGACGCGATCGCACGGATCCATCGGCGGCGACGGCAAGTGTCTTCGGAATCGTCTTGCCCGACGCACTCGCCCGATAGGCGGTGTACCGGTATGCGCCGAGCAGGGCTCCGGTCGCGACCGCCTCCGCGTCTTCGGCGTCGCGAACGGGAAAGGCCAGCGCCACCGACTCGACCCCGTTGAGAGAGCGCAGCGCCGACCCTGCGGCGCGACGCAGCAGGGCGCGGAAGTCGGCGCCTGGATCCACCGCCGCGGTGTCACCGAGCCCGACGAGTACCACGGAGGTCGCCGAGATCCCCGGCGGGGCGGGGATGCGGGATGCGGCCTCCCTCTTCGCCCCGTGCCCGACGGCCACCGCCGCCGCCTGCAGCGAGTGCCTGGCACTCTCCGCGAGCATCGGCGCGCACACCTCGATCGAGCCCGCGCGGCTCTCGAGGGCCACGACGAGGACGTCGACGGCGAGTTCTGCGGGGTCTGCGGATTCGAGCAGGACTTCAGGCAACGCGGTGGTCATGAGGCGTCGGACGCGTCGAAGTAGGGCGCATGCGCCACCAGCCCGAGCACAGCGCCGTACTGCACTCCGACCACGTCCCGGACGGGGATGCCCTGCGCCTGCTCGTCCATGAGCCGCTGCCCCAGCCAGCCGCTCCACTCCCGCTCGAGCTCCCGCTCCGCGTGCCGCACCTGCACCCCGGCGGATCCTGCAGTCACCTCGGCTTTCAGCGCACGGCGCAGAGCGCCCCCGAACCGCAACCGGTACATCCACACGACCGACATCGGCCGCTCCGCGACCGAGGCGATGCGCTGGTTCTCCTCCATCGCCGACCGCGCGATCATCAGCTCGCCGGCCCTCGTCATGCCGGGGACGAACACTCTGGCGCTGCGCAGGAACGGCGAGTCCAGCGTCAGGTGCGGCTCGACCTCGGCGAGGAGTGCGCTCAGCCGCGTTCCGGTCGCCTGCAGCGCCTCTCCTGCCTCACGCAGCAGCGCCGCATAGCTCGACGTCGACGGGCTCGTGTCATCGGCACCGAACGTGCGCCAGATGGGGAGTTCGGCGATCAACGAGATGGTGCCGTGCTTTCGGGCGTAGCTCGTGGACGACTGCCCGGCGGCGCCGCTGGGAACCGGATCGAGCCCGTTCGCCTCGCGCCACTCGTACACGTCCTGAGACGTCCCGGACTCGAAGATCGCGGGGGCCAGCTCCGTGAAGTGCGCGGCCTCAGGTTCTCCCCTGTGCAGCGGGATGCCGAACTCGGCGGGCAGCCGATGCAGCAGGGGCACGAGTTCACTGATCGGCTCGGAGACGTAGAAGTACGCCCCACCGCTCTCGGAATTGTGGAGGGGGACGTAGAAGTCGGGGCGGATCTCATCGATCACCCGCTGCAGCGCCTGGGTCTCAGGGAGCATGGCGTCGAAGTACTTCGACTTGTAGTTGATCGGGAAGGTCCATTCCACCTGCTCGTCGCCGGGCGGGCGGTAGAAGTGGCGGAAGTAGGTCTCGCTGTCGGAGGGGTTGTCGAACCAGCCCTCGTTGAGTCGCATGCCGTCGGGGTCCACGCACGGGATGAAGTGCCAGACGGTGTCCAGTCGCTCCCGCAGGGAGTCGTCATCGAGCAGATCGCGCAGCAGGAGGAGGATCGTGTGAGAGCCGATCGGCTCGTTCGGGTGCACGCCGCCGACCACGAGGCAGTGCTTCGCCACGGCATCAGCGGGGTCGGCGTCCTGTGCGCTGTGCACGCCGACCGTGTACATCGTGAGGGGTTCACCCAGACGCGAGGTGCCGATCCGCTCGGCCGACACCAGTTCGGGGAACTCCCGCGCGATCTCCTCGACCTGCTCGAGCAGCTCGTCGACGCCGGGATAGCCGGCGAGATCCGGAAGGGCTGCCGCCCTCTCCACGATCTCGTCGTCCGTCACGACCTGCAGACTCTTGATTCTGGTCATACCCTTACTCGTTCTTCCCTTCGCTTGCGCTGCTGATCCGGATCCGGCACCGGAGCGGCATCCAGGAGGCGTCTGGTGTACTCCTCCTGCGGATGCAGGAGGATCTGGCGGCGCACGCCCTGCTCGACGACGCGGGCATTGCTCATGACCACGATCCGGTCGGCGAGGCTGTCGACCACCGCCAGGTCGTGGCTGATGAACAGGCACGCGAACTGCAGTTCCTTCTGCAGCGTCCGGAATAGTTCGAGCACGGTCGCCTGCACGGAGACATCCAGCGCCGATGTCGGCTCATCAGCGATCAGCAGCACGGGGTCGAGGGCGAGCGCACGGGCGATCGCGACCCGCTGGCGCTGGCCGCCGGACAGCTCGTGGGCGTACCTCGTCGCCCATGAGCGGGAGAGGCCGACGGCATCCAGCAGCTCATCGACCCGCTTCTTGAGTGCGACTCCCCGCAGACCCTCATGGACGCGGAGCGACTCGCCGATCGACTCGCCCATGGTCCACCGCGGATCCAGTGCTCCCATCGGATTCTGGAAAACGATGCCGATCCGCTTCTTCAGCTCGATCCTCTGCCTGCGGCTCGCGTTCACCGCGTCGACGCCGTCCACGATGATCGTCCCGCTCTTGACCGGCGCGAGCCCGGTGATGGCCTTCCCGATCGTCGACTTCCCCGATCCCGATTCGCCGACGAGCGCCACCACCTCACCGCGAGCGACGGCGAGGCTCGCGCCGGACACCGCCGTCACGGACTGGAATCGCTGCCGGTACTCGACGGTCAGATCATCGAGCGCGAGGACGGGGTCGGTTCCGGCGGTCGATGCGCGGTCGGCCACGTCGAGGCGGGGCACGGACTCCAGCAGCTTCCGGGTGTACGCCGCCTCGGGAGCGCTGAAGAGCCGTTCGACCTTCTGGGTCTCCTCGATCTGGCCGTTCCTCATCACCACGACGCGATCGGCCACATCCGCCACGACGCCCATGTCGTGCGTGATGATGAGCACCGCCGTACCCGCCTTCCGGCGCACGCGCGTCAGCAGATCCAGGATCTCCCTCTGCACCGTCACGTCGAGGGCGGTGGTCGGCTCGTCGGCGATGAGGATCTCCGGGTCGCAGGCGAGGGCCATCGCGATCACGACCCGTTGCGCCTGTCCGCCCGAGAGCTGATGCGGATACGAGCGCACGCGCTTGTGCGGCTCGCGCAGTTCGACCGCGGTGAGCAGTTCGATCGCCCTCCGCTTGCGCTCCTGCGCGCTCAGCTCGGGGAAGTGGCGCCGCAGGACCTCCCTGATCTGGAACCCGATCGTGAACACCGGGTCCAGCGCGCCGAACGGATCCTGGAAGATCATCGCGATGCGCCTGCCCCTGACGCCCTCCTGTTCCTTCCCGTCCGCAGTCAGCAGTTCGTCACCGGTGAGCCGGATGCTGCCGGTGACGTGCGCGTTGCCCGGCAGCAGGCCGAGGACGCTCATCGCGGTGACGGACTTGCCCGAACCGGACTCGCCGACGACTGCGACGATCTCGCTCTCGAAGATGTCGAACGTCACGCCGTTCACCGCCCGGACGGTGTCCCCCCTCCGGGAGTGGAAATCGACCGTCAGGTCGTCGACGGCCAGCAGAGGTGCATCGCTCAAGGGTTCTCCTCCGGGTCCGCGCGCCTGATCGCGGCCTTCATCTCCTCGGGGAGCTCCTGCGGCGGCGGCGCATCTTCCTCCTGATCGCGGTACATGTGCCACTGCTTCAGCACGTTGCGATGGTGCTGGTCGACCCACGCCATGTACCGGTTGCCGTTGCGAAGGCGTCGAGCCGGTGCCGGCTCCGACCCGGCCGGGGTGGAACGGGCCGCTCGCAGCACTTCCTCCATGCGCTGAAGGCCGAGCTTCTCGCGGCTGAGGAACGCTCCCCACACGTCGTCCTCCGCACGGAAGTGGATGACGCGGCTGTTCGGCTTCGAGACCTTGGTGATGTAGCCGGAACCGAGCAGCGCGCGCGTCGCGGTCGAGATCGTCCCAGGACTCGTGTCCAGCAGCCGGCCGAGGTCGACGGAGGACAGGTAGGGCTCATCCGTGATGATGAGCAGCGCGAGGACGCGTCCGGTCATCCGCTTGCCCCGCATCAGCTCCCACGCATCGGTGAACCGATCGATGAAGGTGCGGATCTCGTCGCTCAGTTCGTTCATATCCATGGGGCAGCACTCCTCATGCGTTCGTCCACGTGGACCGCGGATCGTGTTCGGATGCGGACGCCGTCCGCATCCTCAAAGGCTAGATCCTCGTACCGGGCGAAGACATCGACGCTCATGAGCGCCCCCGGGGATCGAGCGCGTCGCGCAGGGCGTCGCCGAGCATGATGAGGCTGATCACGGTGATCGTGAGGAAGATGCTCGGGAACACGACCGTGTTCGGGGCGAGCTGGAAGTACGACTGCGCAGTCGAGAGCTGCACGCCCCACGAGATCGTCGGCGGCACGAGGCCGACGCCGAGGAAGGTCAGCGTGGCCTCCGCGCCGATGACGCCGCCCACCATGGTCGCCGCGATCGCCAGCGTCGGCGCCAGCGAGTTGGGCAGCACATGGCTGAGCACCACCCTGATCTGCGAGAAGCCCATGGCGTGCGCGGCCTGCACGAACTCGCGCTCGCGCACTTCTTTCACGGAGCTGCGGATGAGCCGGGCGAAGGTCGGCCAGGAGAAGAACGCGAGCACGGCCGAGAGCAGCAGCGGCGACCGGTCAGGCGCGGTGTTGAGCACGATGATGGCGCCTAGCAGGAACGGGAATCCCAGCACGATGTCCGCGCTGCGCGCGATCAGGGCGTCGACCCACTTTCCGAGGTAGCCGGCCAGCGTGCCCAGCGCGATGGCGATGACCAGGCACATCACGGTCGTCGCCAGGCCGATGAACAACGACGTGCGCGTGCCGAACAGGACGTTGGCCAGCACGTCGCACCCCTGCACGTCCGTGCCGAAGGGATGTCCCGGCCCGGGCGGGCGGTTCGAATCCAGCAGGTCGCACGCGCGAGGGTCGCTCTCGCCGAAGAAGCCGGAGATCACCCCTGGGATCGCCGCGATGACCGCGAGGATGGCCAGCAGCACGATGCTCACCCAGAACTGGATGCGCCCGCGCAGTGTGGCCCACAGGCCCTGGGTGGTCGCCCTGTCGAGGTTGCCGTCGATGGCGACCGTGGCCGGCTCAGTCATTTCGGATCCTCGGGTCGAGAACGGAGGTGACGACATCGACGATGACGTTGGTGATCAGGAAGATGAACACCAGCGTGGTGGCGACGCCGACCACCAGCGTTCCCTGCTGGTCCTGGATGGCCTTGTACAGCAGCTGCCCCACGCCGTTGAGATTGAAGATGGCCTCGATCACCACGGTCCCGCCCAGCAGCCCGCCGAGCTGGATCGCCAGCACGTTCACGACGGGTGCCGCGGCGTTGCGCATCACATGCACTCCGACGATGTTGCGCCTGGACATGCCCTTCGCCTTGAGCGTGCGCACGAAATCCGACTGCATGGTGTCGACGACGCTTCCGCGCATGAGCCTGGACACCCCTGCCAATCCGTAGATCGCGATGATGAGCGCGGGAAGGATGTACGCACGCGGCCATCCGTCCGCTACTCCGGCGATGGGTGTCCAGCCGAGATTGATCCCGAAGATGTACTGCGCAGTGATGCCCATCACGAAGATCGGCACGGACTCCGCGATGATCGTCCCCAGCAGCACCGTCCTGTCGACGACCGAACCCTGCCGCAGTCCGGCCGCCAGCCCCAGCGCGATGCTGATGACCACGGTCAGCGTCCATGCCGTCAGCGCGAGCGTGATGGTCGTGGGCCAGCGGCTGGCCATCTGCTCGCTCACGGACTGACCTGTGAAGGTCGTTCCGAGGTCGCCGTGAGCGAGCCCGCCGAGATAGTTGAGGTACTGCTGCCACAGCGGCAGATCCAATCCGTACTGCGTTCTCAATTGCTGCTGCACTGACTCGGGCAGCGGGCGCTCCCCTCCCAGCGCGGCGATCGGGTCTCCGGGGAGCACGAACACCGCGCAGTAGATGACGAACGTGACACCGAAGAAGACGATGACGAGTTCGAGGAGCCGGCGTGAGACGAATCGGATCATGGTGCAGCGTGCCGCTCAGTCCTCTGCGAGGACCACTTGGGTGAGGATCGGCTCTCCCACGGCGGACGCCTTCAACCCCACGATCCGGTCGGAGGTGACGTAGTTGTACGACTCCTCGAACAGCGGGATGATCGGGAACTGCTCGGCGATCAGTTCCTGCGCTTTCGCGTAGGCGGTTCCGTCCTCGCTGCCTGCGGCGTCGGCGTCGTTCAGGGCCGCATCCACCGCGGGAATCGGCTCACCTCCGCAGTTGGTGCAGTTGGGTGCCGCGGAGAACATCGCGCGCAGCGTGGATTGCTGGCTGGGGTACAGCGCGCCCCAGCGGGAGAAGAACGGACCGTCGAGAACCTTGTTGTTGCGGTCCTGTCCGAACTCCGCCCATCCGACCGAGGGCTTGGCGATCGCGTCGATGCCCAGGTTCTGGCGCAGCGAGTTCGCCATGGCGTTGTACAGGTCGTCATGGCCCGCTCCACCGGGGAAGTGCAGCGTGAGCTGTCCGTCGAACCCGCCGGCCTCCTCGAGCAGCGCAGCGGCGGCCTCCGGGTCGTACTCGCAGTACTCCCCGCAGATGCCGTCCGGGTTGCCCGGCATGATCGACGGGGTCCACGCCGTGGCGGGTGCGTTCAGATCGCCGAAGAGCGCGCCGTTGATCGCCTCCCGGTCGATGGCCATGGAGATCGCCTGACGGACGCGGATGTCGTCGAACCGTGCGTCCCAGTACGGGATGCCCAGGTAGCTGATGCCCGGTGCCGCGAAGCTGAAGATGTTGTCCTCGTCGAAGTCGTCGGTCACCTGACGCATGCGCGTGGCCGGCAGCCAGGTGATGTCGACGTTCCCGGCGAGCGCGTCGGTGTACGCCGTGAGCCGATCCGCGTAGGGAACCCACGTGATCTTGTCGACCGTCGGCTCCTCGCCGGCGTAGTCCTCGTAGCGCTCGGCGACGATCGGCTCGCCTTCCGTCCATGCGGCGGTGAGGGCGAGCGGGCCGTTGCCGATCGGCTGCTTGCCGTACGCCTCCAGATCGTCGAACGCGCTCTGGGGCATCGGGTAGAAGGCGGTCTGCGCCTGGGAGAGCTCGATCGGGAACTGGCTGTCGGCGCGTTCGAGGGCGACGGTGAACGTGAGATCGTCGACGACCTCCAGCCCGGAGAGCTCGTCGGTCGTCGGTTCGCCCTCGGCGGGGTTGAGGTCGTCGTACCCCTCGATCACGGACAGCTGGCCGGAGTTCTCGAACGCGTTCGGGCCGTAGGCGACGGTGTTCCAGGTGTCGACGTAGTCCTGCGCCGTCACGGGCGTGCCGTCGTGGAACGTCCATCCGTCGCGGAGGGTGATGGTCCAGTTGGTCTGGTCCTCGCTCTCGACGGACTCGGCCGCCATGTAGCTGAGCTCACCCTCGCCATCGAGGAACGTGAGCGGACTGAAGACCGACAGGGTGAGGCCGAACGCGTTGCTCTGACGGCCAGGGGTGAGGTTCGGGACCGGGTCGGTGGATCCGACCACGAGCTCGGCCGGTGCGCCCCCGGCGTCCTCCGGACCTGGGCTGCTGCATCCCGTCAGGACGAGAGTGACCAGCACCGATGCAGCAAGTGCGCCTTTCAACAGACCTCGCATGAAGTCCTCCTAGAGCGTGTGGGTGGGAGTGCGGTTGAGCTATGGTTGCTTAACTTTTAATAAATTCTAAAAACTGTAATGCGTTCGTAACGAAGTCCGTTCAGGATCGATGACTGGAGGAGCAGCAGATGACGGTGTACGAATCCGAGCTCACATGGTTGAGCACCCGGGAGCTCGCGGCACGGATCGCGTCAGGCCAGGTCTCGGCGCGGGAGGCGCTGTCCGACCACTTGGCGCGCATCGATTCCGTCAATCCCGCGCTGAACGCGATCGTGACGCGGGATGACGAGCGCGCCTTCGAACGGGCTGAGCGCGCCGACGAGGCGTACGCGCGCGGCGAATCTCTCGGTCTGCTGCACGGAGTGCCGTTGACGCACAAGGAGTCCACCGACACCGCAGGACTGCGGACGACCCGCGGTTCACCGCTTCTCGTGGACAACGTGCCGGCCGAGGACGCGCTGATCATCGCGCGCCTGCATGCCGCAGGGGTCATCACGAGCGGCAAGTCCAACGTCCCCGAGTTCACCGCAGGTTCGCACACGTTCAACCCGGTCTTCGGGACGACCGTCAATCCCTACGACACCACGAAGTCCGCCGCCGGGTCCTCGGGCGGCGCCGCCGCCGCGATCGCCGCAGGCATCCAGGCATCCGGAGACGGATCCGACATGGGCGGTTCGCTGCGCACGCCCGGCTCGTTCAACAACATCGTCGGGATGCGGCCGTCGAACGGCCGCATCCCGCACGCGCTGCCCTCCGACCCGTGGAAGTGGCTCGCCCAGCCGGGGTTCATGGCGCGCGCGGTCAGCGACGTCGCGCTCCTCATGGCCGCGGCATCCGGCCCCGCCCCCGGTGCGCCGCAGGCCATTCGCGAGCCGGGATCAGTGTTCGAGCGAGCGGAGTTCTCGGTGCCCCACGGCCACGAGCCCGGTGCGGCGCTCGCCTCGCTGCGGATCGGCTTCTCTGTGGATCTGAACGGAATGATTCCCGTCGAGTCCGCGGTCGCCGAGGTCGTCGGCACCGCCGCCGACGTGTTCGCCGCGGCCGGCGCAGAGATCGACGACGTGCTGCCCGATCTGCGTGACGCGGACGAGGTCTTCCGAGTGGTCCGCGCGCTCGACTTCGTGAGCGACTATCGCGATGTCGTGCGCGAGCATCGCGAGCACGTGAAGGACGCCGTCGTCTGGAACACGGAGCTGGGGCTGGCTCTCACGGTGGACGAGATCGTCTCCGCCGAGCAGGCGCGCGTGCGTCTGCAGTCCGCGATCGAGTCCTACTTCGCCCATCACGATCTGCTTGTGCTGACGTCGAGTCAGGTGGCGCCGTTCGATGCGCGCATCGAGTATCCGCGCGAGATCGCAGGCACGCCCATGCGCGACTACCTCGACTGGATGCGGGCCGCGACGATCATCTCCGCGACCGGTTGCCCCGCTGTCTCCGTGCCCGGCGGCTTCACACCGGATGGACTGCCCGTCGGCATCCAGCTCGTCGCGGCACCGGGCAAGGACGTCGAGCTTCTGCTCGCCGCTCAGGGCTTCGAGGAACTCACCGGTCACCACGGGCGCCGTCCTGCGATCGGCGCGTGAGCGGCGAGCGGGCGGACGGGCGGGCAGACTGTAGGTGAAGTGCTCATTGAATCGCCCCCGATGTGTACCACTCACCCATTCTCCGTACGGGCGTGCACACCTAGAGTCACAGGACCCGACGATGTGAGCCCCCGAGGAGACCCGATGCCCTACACCGATTCCACCGGAGTCCGGCTCTACTACGAGGTGTTCGGTTCTGAGACCGACCCGCTGCTGGTGCTGGTCTCGGGTGGCGGTGCGCAGCTGCTGAGCTGGGACGAGGAGTTCATCGCCCACCTCACTGCGGGCGGGCTGCGGGTGGTGCGCTTCGACAACCGCGATACCGGCTTCTCCGAGCGCTTCGGCGGCGAGGATGAGATCGACGGCGGTTACGACCTCGCCGACATGGGCGACGACATCGTGCGCATCCTCGATCACCTCGGAGTCGATTCGGCGCACATCGCCGGCCACTCGATGGGCGGGATGATGGGGCAGATGGTGGCGATCCAGCATCCGGAGCGCGTGCGCAGCCTCGGCCTGCTCTCCACGATCCCCGGACGGAGCCCTCGTTACGTCCTGCACGGCGAACGGCCGGAACTGCTGGAGCCGCCGGTACGCGTGACGCGCGAGCAGGCCGTGGCCTTCGCCGAGCACGCCGTCGCGTCCGCTACCCCCACGCGCTATGACCCGCAGGCGGCCTGGCACGTGGCGAAGGCCGGGGAGGCGTACGACCGCGGCTATGCACCGGAGGGCTTCTCCCGGCAATGGGCGGCGCTGCGCCGCGCACCGGAGCGCCTCGACGACCTTCGGGCGGTCACCGTGCCGACCCTGGTGTTCCACGGACGCGATGACGATGTGCTGAGCTGGCTCTCGGCGGTCGACATGGCCGAGGCGATCACGGGCTCCGAACTGCAGGTGCAGCCCGACATGGGCCACCTCATCCCCCACGAGCTCTGGCCGGATCTCGCCTCGGCCCTGCTGCGCACGGCCCATCGCGCTGAGGAGCGACGCACTCGGGAACGGCGCTGATCCGCATGCCCGCATTGCTCCCAAGACCTGGGATGCTCGACACTGAAGTGGTGCGCCGGGCGGCGTCGCCCGGCGAGGAAGGAGTCCGGATGAGTGAGGATTCCGCAGCGATCGCGGTGCTGCTCGATGCCGCGTACGACCCCGATCTGGTCGGGCCCACAGCTGTCAGCGATGCTCTGCGAGCGATCGGCGCATCCGACGACGACGCCTCGGATCTGGCTGAGCGCGTCGGCCGGTCGCAGCGTGAGCTGTCGAGGTTGCGCCGCAGGGAGCACGAGCTGTCGGCGCTCTTCTCCAGCGCGCGCGAGCTCGCGGAGCTCCGCGACAGCGACGCCGTGCTCGCCCGGCTCGTGCAGCGTGCGCACGAGATGATGGGCGTCGACCTCGCGTATCTGTCCGAGTTCGACCCGGAGACGCGCGAGCTGCGGGTCAGGGAGACGAGCGGATCCGTGAGCGCCTCGTTCCAGTCCCTGCGGGTCCCGCCCGGCCGCGGGCTCGCGAGCGTCGTGGTCGAATCTCGCACAGCGCAGTGGGTGTCCGATTACTCGGCGTACGCCGCGGAGCGGCACGACTCCGGCATCGACGACGCCGTGTCCTCGGAGGGACTCGTCGCGCTGCTCGGAGTGCCCATGCTCACGAGCGACGATGTGCTCGGCGTGCTCTTCGTCGCCAACCGCGCCGCGACGCACTTCAGTCAGGAGGAGGTCGCGCTGCTGTCGGCCGTCGCCGACCACGCGTCGATCATCCTGCAGACCACGCAGACGCTGCGCAGCCTGCAGGAGTCGGAGGATGCCAGCCGCCGGACGCTCGCGAGCCTCACGGCCCACCTCGTCGAGCGCGACCGGGCGAACACCGTGCACCAGGAGCTCGTCCAGGCGGTGCTCGCGGGCGGTGGCTTCGCGCCCGTCGCAGAGACCCTGGCGTCGGCTCTCGGGAGGGCCGTCGCGATCCTCGATGCGCAGGAGCACGTGATCGCCGCCGCGGGTCTTCCGCTCGCTCCGAGGATGCTGGCCCCCGACGACGCGACGCGTGAGGCGATAGCGGAGAGTCGTCGCTCGGGGCACTGCGTCGCCGTCGCAGGCCCTGGTGTCAGGGCGGTCGCCGCCCTCACGGCCGGAACCCGGCATTTCGGGGCGCTGCTGCTCGGCGACGGAGACTTCGAACTCGGCGCGGTCGACTTCCGCACCGTGGAGCGCGCTGCTCAGGTCGGCGCTCTGCTCGAGCTTCAGCAGGAGGCGGCCTCCGGCGCCGACCATCGGGTGCGCAGCGAGCTGATCGCCGACCTCCTCGACGATGTGCCTGAGCGTCGTCCGGATGTCGAGCGTCGCGCCAGACGACTGGGCGTGGACCTGCGCGCGCTGGACTCGCTGCTGCTGCTGTCCGTCCCCGGGGATCAGCAGACCGCCGCCGCGCGGGCTCTCGGGCGTCAGCTCGATGACCGCGCTCTCGTCGGCGAGTACCGCGGTTTCGTCGTGGCCGCGCATTCCTCCGCGCGCGATGACGCGTTCGACCCTGAGCGGCTGAGAGCTCAGGTGGCCTCGGCGATCGAGCATCCCGTCGCCGCGGTCGTGCCCCGCAGGTCACCCGACGCCCTCACCGCCGCGTTCGAGACGGCGATGCGCACGGCACGGCTGCTGACCGCGTTGGAGGTCACCGGGATCACGGCCGACGTGGACGACTTCCTCCCATACTCGGCGATCCTCGACACCGACTCGCAGGCGCTCAGCGCGTTCCTTCGTGACACGATCGGGGCCGTGCGCGACTACGACGGGGAGCGAGGCGCCGATCTGCTCGGCACGCTGCGCGCGTTCATGCGCAACAACGCCAGCCCGACGCGCACGGCCAGGGCGCTGAACTTCCACACGAACACGATCCTTCAGCGGCTCGACCGCCTCGATCACGTTCTCGGCGCTTCGTGGCGCGAGGACGAGCGAATGTTCCGCCTCGGCATCGCCGTGCGCCTTGACGAGCTGCGGGAGCGGCTGCAGTCACGGCGGGGATAGCCCGCTTCAGCGGTCGGCGTCCGCGTCGAACGCCTCCTGGCCGGTCTGCGTGAACGGATGCGGGCCGCGCGGGCCGAAGACGAGGATGAGTTCGGCGGGAGCATCCGATTCGTTTCGCACACCGTGACGCACACCCTGCGCGGCATAGAACGCATCGCCGGCGCGCAGGACGCGCCGTCGCTCATCGGAGCTGATCATGACCTCCCCGGCTGTGACCACGTACATCTCGTCGGAGCTGCCCGGCGAGCAACTGTCGCCGGCCCCCTCGAGGTGGAAGTGCTGCCCCTCCTCCGCGCCGGGTTCGAGGCGGTACCGCATCACGGAGACGGGCAGGCTCGTGGTCTCCTTGAAGTACCACTCGATGCCGATGCGTCCCGCACCGTGGTACAGCTCCCATTCGTGGGCGTTGTCGCCCCGCCTCTGCACGCGCACGGGATCGCTCAGGTCCGGTACAGCACCGGCATCGAAGCCAGCAGGCCCTGCGTGTACGGGTGCTGCGGAGCGGTCATCACCTGCGCGCCGGTCCCCTCCTCCACGACCCGGCCGCCGTGCATGACCGCGACGCGATGGGCGATGTGGTGCACGACCGCGAGGTTGTGGGTGATGAACAGGTAGGTGACCCCGGTCTGCTCCTGCAGGCGCACGAGCAGGTTCAGCACCTGGGCCTGCACCGAGACGTCGAGTGCGGAGGTGGGCTCGTCGAGCACGATGAACTCGGGTTCGGCAGCCATGGCGCGCGCGATCGCGATGCGCTGCCGCTGACCGCCGGAGAACTCGTGCGGATACCGGTTCACGGCATCCGTCGGGATGCCGACCTGATCCAGCGCCTCGTACACCCGCATCCGCCGCTCATCCGCGGGCATTCCGCCCGCCACGAGCGGTTCGGCGACGGAGCGTCCGATCGAGAAGCGAGGATCGAGAGAGTCGTTCGGATCCTGGAAGACCATCTGGATCCGCCGACGATGGCGACGCAGTGCTCGACCGCGCAGTCCGGTGACGTCGTCGCCGTCGAACTCGATGCTGCCGGCCGTCGGCCGCCGCATGAGCAGGATGGCGCGGGCGAGGGTGCTCTTGCCCGAGCCGGATTCACCGACCAGCCCCAGGGTCTCACCGCGGCGCACCTCAAGACTCACGTCGTCCAGAGCTGTCATGGCGTGCTCACCATGGCCGAAGCGCTGGGTGAGGTTCCTCACCCGCAGCACGTCGTCTTTCACGATGCCTCCTCCAGTACGGCCGGAACCTCATCGAAGTCGTTGTCGGCGGGGATGACCGCCAGCGGCGAGCGCACCGGCACGGACGGACGCGGGATGCTCTCGAGCAGCGCCCTGGTGTACGGATGCTGCGGATCGTCGAGGATCCGCTGCGCGGATCCGTACTCCACGATGCGCCCCCGGTACATCACCGCGATGCGTTCGCAGAGCTGACCGATCACGCCGAGGTCGTGGCTGATGAACAGCACGCCCATCCCCGTTTCATCGCGCAGTGAGCGGATGAGATCGAGGATCTGCGCCTGCACCGTGACGTCGAGCGCCGTGGTCGGCTCATCGGCCACCAGGAGGGTCGGATCGGCGGCGACGGCGATCGCGATGACCACGCGCTGGCGCTGTCCGCCGGAGAGCTGATGCGGATAGTAGCTCATACGGCGTTCGGCGTCGGGCATCTGCACGAGCCGGAGGATGTCGAGCGCCTTCGTGCGAGCCGTGCTCTTGTCGGCGACGCCGTGGATCAGCAGCACCTCGGCGATCTGCGCGCCGATGCGCATGCACGGATTGAGCGCGGACATGGGCTCCTGGAACACCATCGAGGCGCGCACGCCGCGCACCTGACCCCAGTCCCCCTCGGTGGCGTCGCTCATCTCCGAACCCGCGACCGACATGGTGTCTGCGGTGACCGTCGCGGAGTCGGGCAGCAGCCCCATCATCGCCAGGGCGACGCTGGACTTGCCGCTGCCCGACTCGCCGATGACCCCGACGATCTCGCCCTTGCGCACGCGCAGCGAGACGTCGGTCACCGACGGCGGAGCGCTGCCGTAGGCGATGGTCAGACCCTCCACGCGGAGGGCGTCGGTGTCGGTGCTCATTGCACCAACCAGGCGGTGTCGAGGCCGGAGCGCGAGTAGAACGCGTCGTTCTCGTAGCCCTGCAGTTTCGTACTGTCCCAGACCTCGAAGTACACCGGGACCGCGGCGGGCACGATCTCGAGCACCTGCTCGGCCGCTTCCGTCGCGAGCTGGTCGACGAGGTCCGCGTACTCCTCGGGAGTCGCCGCGGCCTTCGCCTCGATCAGCAGCTCGCGCGCCTTCTCCGCATCCGGGTTGCCGTCCCAGTGGTTGTACACGCCCCCTGGCAGAAGCACCGGCTCCAGGTAGAACACCGCGGACGCGCGAGGGCTGCCTGGGATGGCGACGAGATCCGTCCAGGTCTCGCCCGACGTGAAGATCGGGGCGATCTCCGACAGCGGGGTCGACTCGAGATTCAAGGTGATGCCGGCTTCTTCGAGCTGCTGCTGCATCATCTCGTAGACCGGGTGATGCGCGGCGGCGACGTCGCCCATGTAGCTCAGGGTGATCTCGGGGTTCGGCTGGCCGGCCTCTTCGAGGAGCTTCTTCGCCTCATCGACATCACGCGTGTAGTACGGCAGATCCGCGGCATCCGGAGCACCGGGGTCGCCTGCGGGCGGCACGAACGAGACCCCGGCGTTGCCGAGCATCGCGGTGTCGACGAGGGCCTGGCGATCGAGCGCGAGCGCGAACGCGCGGCGCACGTTGATGTCGGCGAGCGGACCGGCCTCAGGGTTGATGTAGATCGCGAGGTTCTGCCGGAAGGCGGCCTCTCCGAGCGTGAATCCGGCGGTCTCGGCCTGCTGGGCGAGACTGCCGTCGATGAACGACGCCGCCTGCACGCTGCCCTGCTGGACGGCGGCGAGCAGCGTGTTCTCATCCGGGTAGAACTCGAACACGATGGAGTCGAGGTAGGGCTCCTCGCCCCAGTACTCCTCGTTCTTCTCCATCGTGATCGACACGCCCTGCTTCCATTCCGTCACCTGGTAGGCGCCGGTGCCGAGGCTGAGGGTCTGGCGCTCCTCCTCTGTGGCTCCGCCGTACGCCTCCTCGCCGACGATGAAGAACGTCTGGCGTGCCGACACCGCATCGAGGAAGGTGCCGTCCGGCTGGCTGAAGTGGAACGTCACCTCGTGGTCGCCGGTCGCCTCGACGCTCTCCATGCTGCTGAGGTACGTGGCATTGGAGCCGCCGTCCTTGCGGGTCTCGAAGGAGTAGACCACGTCCCCGGCATCGAACGGGGTGCCGTCGGCGAAGGTCACGTCGTCGCGGAGCTGGAAGACCCAGGTCAGCTCGTCGACCTGCTCCCACTCGGTGGCGAGTGCCGGCTGGATCGTGCCGTCGTCGTCGCGCGTGAGAAGGGTGTCGTAGGCGATGGAGTCGATGACCTCGGCCGCGATGGCGGAGGCGACCATCGGATCGATGCCCCCGGCCGACGGTTCAGCTGGCACGCCCCAGGTGAGGGTGCCGCCGGCGACGGGGTCGCCCGCGGGTTCTGCTGGGCCGGCGGCGTCGCCAGTTCCGGAGGTGCAGCCGGTGAGCACCAGGACGGCCACGGCGGCGGACGCCACTCCCGTCAGGAATCTCTTGTTCATTGCTGACTCTCTTCTGTGTCGGTGTTTCGGGTGGGTGCTGTCTCTTCGGTGCGGACAGACGTCTTGCGCGATGAGCGGCGCTTCTTCACGCCGGTGAGGGAGAAGGCGGGTTCGCGGCGCGGGGCGAGCCAGTCCTGCAGTCCGTCGGCCAGCAGGTTCCAGGCCGCCGAGAGCAGGATGATCACGAGGGAGGGCAGGATGATCAGCAGCGGCTGGATCTGCATGAATCTCGTGAACTCGCTGATCATGCGACCGGCGGACGGCTCCGGCGCCTGCACGCCCTGACCGAGATAGCTCAGTGCCGCCTCGATGAGCACGATCTGCGAGGCCACCGAGGCGAACTGCACGAACAGCGGCGTGAGCACGTTGGGCAGCAGGTGCTCTACGACGACGCGAGAGCCGCGGACGCCGCTGAGCTTCGCCGCCAGGACGAAGTCCCGCTCTCGCATGGCGATGACCGGTGCTCGCATGACGCGGGCGAATCCTGGAGCGAAGACGAGACCCAGCGCGAAGATCAGCGGGAGCGGACCGTTGCCGATGACCACGCCAACGACGAGGGCGACGAGGATTGCCGGCAGCGCGAGCATGGCGTCCACGATGCGCATGATGACGGCATCCACCCATCCGCCGACGTATCCCGCGATGAGGCCGAACGTCGTGCCGACGACCGCGCCGAGCAGCGCACCGGCGCCGGAGATGAACAGACTGGTGCGCGCGGCGAAGGCGAGCCTGGTGAACGTGTCCCTGGCGAGGTTGTCCGTGCCCAGGAGGTTCGAGGCGCTCGGACCGGCCAACGGAGTTCCGGCGGCGACGAACGGATCGTGCGGCGGCCAGAAGCTCATCCAGCCGGCGAGGACGAGGATGAAGGCGAGGATGCCCGCACCGCTCCAGAACGACGGGCCGAACTTCGCACGCCGAGGGCGGGCGCCGGCGGCCTTGACCATTGCGATCTCGCGTGTGACAGTCATCGCGTGTGAACCCTCACTCGTGGGTCGATCAGCGGATAGATCAGATCGACGATGAAGTTGATGAGCACGTAGACCGCGCCGATCAGGAGCACGGTGGCCTGGATGATGGGGTAGTCGGACGAGCGGATGCCGGTGAGCAGGAGAGAACCGACTCCGGGGATCGCGAACACCGCCTCGATCACGACCGTGCCGCCGACGAGGGCGGCGAGCTCGATGCCGATCACGGTGGTCACCGGGATCAGGGCGTTGCGCAGGGCGTGCCGGCCGACCAGGCGTCCCGGCGAGGCGCCCTTGGCGCGGGCGGTGCGCACGAAGTCCTGCCCGAGGGTGTCCAGCAGTGTCCCCCTGGTGTAGCGGGCGATGATCGCGGCGAGCACCAGGCCGATGAGCAGTGACGGAAGGATCAGCACGCCGATCGCACGCAGCGGATCGTTGGCTGCTCCGGCGAAGCCGACCAGCGGCAGTTTCAGCGTCAGCGAGTTGATGAGGATCAGCACGGTGCCGAGGACGAACGGCGGGGTTGCCAGGAGCACGAACGATGCACCCCGGACGATGTTGTCACTCGGCTTGCGCCAGCGGGTCGCGGCGAGGATGCCCGCGGGGATTCCCATGACCACCCCGAACACCGTCGCCATCACGGCGAGCATGAGGCTGATGGGCAGGCGGGCTGCGAGCAGGCTCGACACGGATCCGGGAACGGTGATGGCGGCGCCGAAGTCGCCGCGCAGCACGCCGAACAGCCAGACGAAGTACTGCGTGATCCACGGGCGATCCAGGCCGAGCTTGGTGCGGAGGGCGTCCAGGGCCGCCGGATCGGGGTTCGCCGGATCCGCGAAGGCGGCCAGCGGGTCGCCGGGGATGATGCGCACCATCGAGAAGACGAGCACCGAGAGCACGAACAGCACGAACAGCGACGAGAGGATTCGCGTGAGGATGTAGCGCGCCATTCAGCAGCTCTTCTCTGTCTCCGGTGACATAGCCGTCACCGTACTGCCGCATCCGAGGGAGGATAACGGTGCGTCGGCCCACGGAGCCGGGCGCATCATGGGCGAAACCTCCATGGGCGGTTCACCCCGCCGCGGCCGGCGCCGCGAACATCGAGATGTCGTCGGTGGACTCCCCGTCGAGCGCGAGCTCGGCGAGGATCCGTCCGATGGCCGGGGTGAACTTGAACCCGTGACCTGCGGCGAGCGCGACGATGATGTCGGGGTGATCCTGCAGGGGGCTGAGGATGAATCGCCTGTCCGGCGTCAGCGCGTACTGGCACGTCACGGTACGCAGCTCCGATCCCGCGTCGGGGATCAGTCCGTGCACGAAGTCGCCCAGCTGCGCGGTGAGCTCAGGCGAAGGAGTGAAGGTGCGCTCCTGCGGCGTCATCCGGTTGAACGAGACGTCGCGCGCCGCCTTGATCGTGGGCTCGCCGTAGGTCGGGAAGCCGTAGTAGCACTCCTCGTCCTCCCAGATCCACACCGGGAATCGGTCGCCGCCGTGCTCCTCGGGGCTAGACGACTGGAAGTACGTGACCTGCTCCTGCATGACGTCCAGCGGTATGGCCGCGCCGAGGGGCTCGAGGAGCGCGTTGGTCCAGGCATCCGCCGCGATGATCACCTTGGCCGCCCTGACGTCGCCGTTCGCGGTGCGCACGATCACGCCGTCGCCGTCGGGAACCACGGCATCGACACGGGTGCGATCACGGATGTCCGCGCCGTGCACACGTGCGCGCATCTGCAGCGTGGCGACCGTGCGGGCGGCGTGCGCGATGCCGGTGTCGGCGGTGTACACGGTCTCGACGCCTTCGGGGACTCGGAACTGCGGCCAGCGCTCCTGGACCTCGGCGGGGGTGAGCCGCTCGTGCGGCACATCGCATTCCTCGAGCGCCGAGGTGAAGTCGGATGCCGAGTACGGACCGACGGTCGGGAGGAAGATCACTCCGCCCGTGATCGTCAGCAGCCGCTCGCCGGACTCGGCTTCGAGGTCGGCCCAGTCCCGGTATGCGGACTGGGCGAGGCGGACGTACTGCGATGCCCCGTAAGAGGTCCGGACGATGCGGGAGGTGTCGTGCGACGCGCCACGGACGTGGCCGAGGTCGTACTGCTCGAAGGCGACGACCTTCGCCCCTCGACGGGCGAGCTGGTACGCGGCTGCACTGCCGAGCGCCCCCATGCCGACGACGGCGACTTCGAATGACTCCATGGCGCTTCACTGCTCCTTCTGCTGTTCGATTCACGCCAGTGTGGGGCAGCGCACCGGCCGTCGGATATGGATCGAGGACCCATGCTGAGTCGGCCCCGATAGGGCGGATGCACTGTCCACGAGCGAAGATGACGCACGCGGATCCGTGCTGTTTCGTCGAGGTTTCCGATCGCCCTCTGACACCGGGATGCCCGGTGGCCTCTAGTGCACGACCCAGGCGTCCTTGAGGTTGTAACGCGACCCGTACGGGTCGGTGGTGTACCCCTTGAAGGTGTCGTCGTTCCAGATCTCGAACTTCTGCGGAACGGCCATCGGGATGAGGATGAGCATCTGATCGGCGACCTCGGTCGTCAACTGCTCGATCAGGTCGGCCTTGGCCCCGGCATCGGAGGTGGCCTTCGCCTCGGCGAGCAGAGCCTTCGCGGCGTCGGCATCGGCGTTGCCGTCCCAGTGGTTCATCGCCCCTGAGTCGGACAGGAAAGGATCGAAGTAGAAGGTCGGGTCTGCACGGTAGCTCCACGGCAGCGAGACGAGATCGGTGAAGGTCTCGCCCGCCGTGAAGATCGGGGAGAGCTCAGAGGCGGGCGTGGCCTTCAGCTCGAGTGCGATGCCGGCCTCCGCGAGCTGCTGCTGCATCTGCTCGTAGATCGGATGCTGCGACTGCACGGCATCCGAGAAGTACGACAGTACGATCGTGGGGCTCCGCTGGCCGGCTTCGTCGAGCAGCTCCTTCGCCGCGTCCACATCCCTGGTGTGGTTCGGAGTCTCCTCATCCACGCCCGGAGTCGCAGGGTCACCGGCCGGGACGACGAGCGACACCTCGCCGTGGCCGAGCATGGCGACATCCACGAGGGCCTGCCGGTCGAGCGCGAGCGATACGGCCTGGCGGACGCGCACGTCCGAGAGCGGTCCTGATTCCGGGTTGATGAAGATCGGCAGGGTCTGCGTGAACGCGGGATCTCCCAGGGTGAAGCCGGCGCTCACCGCCTGGTCCGCGATGCTGCCGTCGCCGAACCATGCGGCATCCGCGGTGCCCTGCTGCAGCGCTGCCAGCCGGGTCGCCTCATCCGCGATGATCGGCATCTCGATCGTATCGAGGTACGGCTTGCCCTCTTCCCAGTAGTGCTCGTTCTTGGACAGCGTCATCGAGACGCCGTCCTCCCACGCGGTCAGCTGGAACGGGCCTGTGCCGAAGGTGCGGGTCTGACGCTCCTCCTCCGTCGCGTTGCCGTAGCCCTCGCGTCCGACGATCATGAACGTCTCGCGGTGCGCCACGGCGTTGAGGAAGGTACCGTTCGGCTGGCTGAAGGTGAACGTCACGGTGTGGTCGTCGTCCGCGGTCACCGACGACAGGCCGAGCAGATAGGACTTCTTGCTCGTGGTCGCCGTCTGGTAGGTCTCGAACGTGTACACGACGTCGTCGGCTGTGAAGTCCGAGCCGTCCGCGAACTTCACCCCCTCGCGCAGGGTGAACACGTAGGTCAGCTCGTCCGGCTGGTCGTACTCGAGGGCGAGGCCGGGCTGGATCTCCCCGTTCTCATCCTTCGTGAGCAGACTCTCGTACGCCTGATCCATGATCGTCTGGGCCGCGAGGGCGGTCGCGACCATGGGGTCGACGCCGCCGCCGAGCGGCTGGATGTCGATCGCATAGGTCGCCGTACCACCGGCGACCGGCTCACCGGCACCACCGGCTCCGTCCGCAGCCGTGCCGGATGGGCCGCTGCAGGCCGTCGCCGCCAGGGTCAGGGCCAGGGCGATGCCGAGCAGGGGCAGGTGACGTTTCATCGCGATCTCTCCTAGGCGGGGTGGCCACTCTGCCGACCCCTGGTTCCCTGTGAGGTTAGCCGCGGGGAAACGTCCGCAGACATGTCTGGACGACCACAGTCAGCGCCCGTTCGATGTCGCCCGCTCCATAGCCGACAATGCCGCGGGGAGCCCGGGGGGCTCAGCCGCCGCCGGGTTCCCGGATGCTGCGCCTGAGCCGCTCGAGTCGGACGGCCGACTGCAGCCGGAAGCGGAACTCGGGATCGCCCATGTCGCCGTGCAGCAGTGCACGCACGCGCTCCAGGCGCTGCTGCACCGTGTTGGCGTGGATGTGCATCTGATCGGCGACGACGGCCCTGTTCTCACCGCTGTCGAAGTACGACGCGAGCGTGTCGAACAGCGCGGTTCCGCGACGCTCGTCCCACGAGACCACTGGCCCGACGACATCGGTGATGAACCGGGAGACGGTCTGCGGATCGTGCGGGACGAGCGCGTGATACGGGGCGAACGCGTCGGATGACACCGTCTTGCCCTCGACTCCGAGCGCCGGCAGGAAATCCGCGTCGGCGGTCAATCGCCGCACGATCGTCGGCAGCCCGGTCGGGACGAGATCGCGGACCGCGGCGACGGCGAAGATGCCGGGTTCGCGCACCGCGTCGGCCACGACACGTCGTACGCGCTCGCTGGCCGCCATGACATCCGGCGCGGTCCACGCCACGACGATCCTCCGGTCGAGCTGCGCGACCAGTCCGTCATCACCGACCGCACGTTCCGCGATCGTGGCCGCCGAGCTCCCGCCGAGACCGCCGAGCTCGATGAGCGTGCACCCGCTCAGCTGCGTCGGCGGTGCGATCAGCACGTCGTCGGCGGCGGCCCGCGCATCTCCGCTGAGGATCGACAGCAGCCACCGCGCCCTGTGCTCTGCGCGGATAGCGGCGACGGCATCCTGCTTGAACGACACCAGAGCCGCCACGTGGGCGGCACGTTCGAGCGTGCGCCTCGCGACGTCCTCCGGCAGCCCCTGCGGATCCTCGGCGACGATGGCTCCGAGCACCCGGTCGGCGCCGATGATCGCGGTGACCAGCCATTCGCTGCCCGCCGTGCTCACCTCCGACGCATGACCGCTCTCGTGGCTCCGCCCGATCGCCGCCGTCAGGGCCGACAGCGGCGGCAGGTCGTCGAGCCCGGACGCCATGCCGGTGTCGAGCGGTCGTCCCTGCGCGTCCAGCGCGAGCACCCGACCGCCCAGACGCCGCGCGAGCGTCGCGACGATGTCGATCACAGTGCCGCCCGAGATCACCGCGCCCGTCAGCTCCTCGTGCACGGCGCCCGCGAGTTCGGTCGCCGCGAGGTTCCGCTCGAGCTCGCGATTGGCCTGCTCGGTGCGCTCCTTGGCGCTCTCGGCATCGGCGAGCACGCGGGCGCTGTGCAGGACGGATGCCGCGTGGTCGGCGAACGCCGACAGCAGCAGCACCTGCTCGGGCGAGAAGTCATGCGCGAACCGGTTGCAGGCGAACAGGGCGCCGAGCACCTCGTCACCGACCGCGAGCGGGACGCCGAGGAACGAGACGAGCCCTTCGGCGCGCACTGCCGCGTCGATCCGCTCATCATGGGGTGCGTCGCTCATCCGCTCGTACTGCGCCACCCAGACCGGTTCCCTCGTGCGCGCCACCAGGGACGCCAGCCCGTAGCCGGCGGGGACCAGCAGGTCGCGGAACTCCGGCGTCGCGGTGCCCTTCGAATGCCGCACGCGCAGCTGCCCGGATCCGGTCTCGAACTCGGACAGGTAGGTGACGTCGGTGCCCATCAGCTCGTGCGCGCGCTCGACCAGTCGCTGCAGCACCTCGTCGACGTCCTGCAGGCGCACCAGTTCGCGGGCCGTGGAGAACAGCGCCTCGAGCTCTGCGGCGCGACGCCGCAGTCGAGCCTGCATCAGCTGCGCGTCGCGAAGGCGGCCGAGCAGTGCCCGGCCGTCGCCGTCCGCGAGCATCCGTCGCAGGTCGTCCGGGATCTGCCCGGGCTCCGCGGTCGCCGCCGACAGCACTGCCGCGGCGACCTCGATCGAGTCGCCGGTGATCTGCGCGTCCACGGACTCATCCTCTCCGCCCTCGGCGACCGCGGCGATGCGGGCGCGCTGTTCGGATTCTAGATCGTCGCCGAGGGGAATGCGGGTGTCCGCCGCTGCGCGAAAGCCGCCAGCCCCTCGCGTGCATCGTCGCTGTCGAACGCCTGCTGGCCGAGCTCGGCCTCGCGCCGGAACGCCTCCGGGTACGGCAGATCGGCGAGTTCGCGCACCGCGCGCTTCACCGTCGCCATCGCGGCACGGCTCCTGCCGAGCAGTTGCGCCGCGACCGCGTGGGCGGTGCCTTCGAGCGCCGCGGAAGCGACCACCCGGTTGACGAGGCCGTAGCGTTCGGCCGTGGGCGCATCTATCGGTTGGCCGCGCAGCATCAGGTCCATCGCGAACGCGTGCGGGATCTGGCGGACGAGCCGCACGAGCGTGCCCCCGGCCGGAACGACGCCGACGCCCGTCTCAGGGAGGGCGAAGGATGCCTCGCTCGAGGCGATGCGGATGTCTGTGGACAGCATGACCTCGAACCCGCCGCCCAGGCACAGGCCGTTGATCGCGGCGATCACCGGCTTGTCCAGCCGGGAGTGCTTCTGATGGGCGGCATCCCATTCGCTGATGTCGAAGCGGCCGTCGGTGAGCGCAGGGATCGACTCCCCCAGATCCGCACCGACGCAGAAGGCGCGTTCGCCCGCCCCGGTGAGGATCGCCACACCGATCCGCGGATCGTCGCGGACCTCGGCGAAGGCCTCGCCGAGCTGCTCGTACATCGCCAGGGTCAACGCGTTGAGCTTGTCGGGTCGATCGATCGTTATCACGGCGACCGCGCCGTCGCGCTCCAGTGCGATTCGGCCCATCAGATCGTCCCCGCCTCGCGCAGCGCGTCGATCTCGGTCTGCGCGAGCCCCACGAAGTCGCGCAGGATCTCGGCGCTGTGCTCGCCCTTGTCCGGTGCGAGACCGCGAGCGCGCGGAGGCGTCCGATCGAGCTTGACCGGGGAGCCGAATGTGCGCAGCATCCCATAGCCGTCGTATTCGACGTCCACGACCATGTCACGGGCCGCGATCTGAGGATCGGCGACCACCTCACCGATGTCCTTGACGGCGCTCAACGGCACCAGGTCTCCCGCGATGGCCTCCAGCTCCGCCTTGGTCCGGTTCGCGAACCAGCGCTGCACCAGGGGTTTGACCTGCTCCTGGTACACGTCCTCCCTGAAGCGCGTGCCCATGCTCTGCAGGTCGGGATGCTCGTCGTACTCCCCCTGCTCGCCGAAGATCTCGCAGGAGATCCTCCAGAACTTGTCCGTGTATCCGCCGAAGAAGACGAAGCCGTCCTTGCAGGCGAACAGCTCGTAGGGGCGGACGAACGGGTGCTGGTTGCCCAGCGGCTCCGGGATGATGCCCTCTGTCGTGTACGACACGACGGCGTTCTCGGTGAGGGTGAGCACCGAGTCCTGCTGCGAGATGTCCACCAGCTGGCCTTCTCCGGTGCGCTCGGCGTGACGCAGCGCGGCCAGCACGCCGATCACCCCGTAAAGGCTCGCTCCCAGGTCGCCGATGATCGTCCCGATGCGCGTCGGCGCGCCGCCGGCCGGACCGTTCATGGACCAGAGCCCCCCTGTCGCCTGCGCACTGTTGTCGTACGCAGGCCTGGTCCGGTACGGACCGTACTGCCCGTACCCGCTGAGCGCGGCGTACACGAGTCGCGGATTCACCTCGCGCAGGCGTTCGTAGCCGAGACCGAGCCGGTCCATGGTGCCAGGACGGAAGTTCTCCACGAGCACGTCGGCCTTCGCGACCAGACGCTCCAGGACGCTCTTGCCCTCGGGGTGGCGCATGTTGACGGTGAGACCGAGCTTGTTGCGGTTGTACTGCGCGAAGAAGCCGCTGAAAGGATCGGCGTCCTCGCGCTCCAGCATCGGCGGGAAGGTGCGGGTGTAGTCGGGGTCGTCCGGGTGCTCGACCTTGATGACGGTGGCGCCGAGGTCGGCGAGGATCATCGAGCAGTACGGCCCTGCCACGACGCGTGTGACGTCGATGACGACGATGCCGGCGAGGGACCCCGGCGCCGCGTCGAATCGGCCGAGGCTGTTCAGCCATGTGCGTGTCTCATCGTCGATCATCGAACTCCTCCAGTTGTTCCAGCGATTCCAGCGGTCTCGCCGGCCTCACCCGCATCCGCGCCGACCGGGAGGGCGTCTTCGCCTCGACGCCGGTTCAGCATCTGCAGGAGCGTGGAGGCGATGAGGGTCACGACACCGGCGACCACCATGTAGAGAGCGATCGCCCACGAGCCGCCGTCGAACACATCGAGCAGCTCGAGGTAGATCATCGGGACGAATGCGCTGCCGACGATCGTGCCGATCCCCAGCGCCAGCGACATTCCGGTGTAGCGGATGCGCACATCGAAGGCCTGGGCGTAGAGCACGCCCATCGTGCCGTAGGTCGCGCAGAAACCAGCCGTCGTGGCGATGTACGCGACGTACGCGGCGACGAGGCTGCCGGTGTCGATCAGCCAGAACGCGGGGAAGGCGAGCACGATCGAGATCACGGTACCGATCGCGAAGACGCGCCAGACCCCGTGCCGATCCGCCAGCCAGCCGGCGAGGGGGAGTCCGATGAGAGCGAGGACGGAGCACACCGTGGCGATCGCGAGCATCTCGGACTGCTCGTGTCCGATGAACTGGGTGCCGTAAGTGAGGCTGAACGTGAACAGCATGTAGAACACGGCACCGATCACGGCGAAGCTGAGGGCGGCGAGTACGACCTGCGCCAGGTGCGACTTCAGCGTCTCCCACAACGGCACCCGCACCTCGCGTCCGGAACGGCGCACAGCCTCGAACTCGGGAGTCTCGGTGATGCGCAGGCGGATGAACAGGCCGACCAGCACGAGCACGGCGCTGATCAGGAAGGGCACGCGCCATCCCCAGGTCTGGAACGCGTCGCCGGGCAGCGCCACCAGGGGTATGAAGATCAGCGTCGACAGCGTCAGCCCGAGGGCGAGACCGACCTGCGGGAAGCTGCCCAAGAACGCCCGTCGACGCGGCGAGGCGTGCTCGACGACCAGGAGCACCGCGCCACCCCATTCGCCGCCGAGTGCGAATCCCTGGATGAATCGCAGGAGCATCAGCAGCAACGGCGCTGCGACGCCGAGCACCGCGTAGGTCGGCAGGAGTCCGATGGCGAAGGTCGCCGCCCCCATCGTGACGAGCGAGACGACCAGCATCCGCTTGCGCCCGATCCGATCGCCGAAGTGACCGAACACGATCGACCCGAGGGGCCTGCCGAAGTACCCCACCGCGATCCCGCCGAACGCGAGGATCGTGCCGACGAGCGGATCGAAGTCGGGGAAGAAGAGCGCGTTGAGGATGAGTGCGGCCGCGGTCGAGTAGGCGAAGAAGTCGAACCACTCGACGGTCGTGCCGATCACGCTCGAGGCGACGATCGTGCGTATCCCTGGGGCCCGTCTCTCCGCCGTGCCGCCGTGTTCCGCTGAGGTGCTCATCCTGATCCGTTCCGCGCCGTCGACCATGACGACTGCTCGGTCGATACTCGCATCGACGCCCCGCGCCCAGACATGTCACTGCACACATATCTGACCCACGGCTCATATGTCGTTGGCCCATGGAGCGCCGAGCGCCTCCTCAGGACACGCGCGTTCGGACCCGCAATGTGTCCCCCGGTTTCGCGTGCGCTTCACTGCGGCGTGCAGCCGACCTACTGTTGCGTGATCACCCCGGAGAGTCAGGAGCTCATCGTGTCCACCCCGCTGCACCGCCGTTCGCCCCTCGAGGTGACGGAGCGCGCGGCGTGCATGTGCGACCACGGCGATGTCTGCTCCTCGTTCGCGCCGGGACACGCGCTGCACCTGATCCAGTCGCGCCTCGCTTCGGCGACGCCGAGCGACTGGGTCGACGGGATCGTCGAACAGGCGGATGCCGTCACCGGCGAACTGCATGTGCGCGGTCTCGACGGCGACCAGCACACGCTCTGGAATGCGTCCGGTGCCGCGCTCGAGGCGCCTGCGGGCACGCCCGTCGCCCTGCACTCGCTCTACGGCGTGCTCGCGGTCGGCCGCGTGCAGTTCAACGTCGCCGTCGGCTGAGCGGCCAGACGACCGCGACAGACGGTCAGGTCAGGCGGTCGCCATCATCATGTTCTTCACGTCCATGCAGGCGTCCATGCACGCCTTGCAGGACTGAGCGCACATCTTGCAGACCTCGCTGTGCGCCGCGTGCTCCATGCACTCCTCCATGCACATCTGGCACATCGCGATGCACGCGTCCAGCATCGCCATCATCACGGCCGGCGTCATCCCCTGCATCCGCAGCATCGAGCGCATCATCGTGTTGCACATGTCCGCGCAGTTCATGCATGCCGGCGCGCAGTCCATCATCTGCGTGGAGCACACCGTGCATGCCTGCTCGCATGCGGAGCAGGCATCCATACAGGCCTGCATGACCGCCATGTCCATGGCCTGCATTCCGGGCATCGCCTTCATGTCCGCCGACATCGCACCCATCATCATCGAATCCATCGCGCACCGCTTTCGTCATGGCTGTCGCCGTCGAGAAGCGGGCAGGAGACCCGCCTGGGGCTCAGCGTAATCCCGTTCGGCGGCGGCGTCGACGGGCGATCGTGCTTCAGGCCGCGCACCCGCCCCCGCCCCTCCCCCAGGGCGTAGTCTCATCTGCGTGCCATCGTTCTCCGCCGTCCAGCGGCTCGTCATCACCATCGCCGTCCTCGCCTCGTTCGTGACGTTCCTCGACGGAACGGTCGTCACCGTCGCGCTCCCGGCGATCAAGGACGAGCTCGGCGGAGGCATCACGACGCAGCAGTGGGTGGTCGACGCGTACCTCATCACGCTCAGCGCCCTCATCCTGCTGGCCGGTTCCCTCTCCGACGCGTACGGTCGGGTGCGCATCATGCGCATCGGGCTCATCGCCTTCGGCATCGCGTCCGTCGCCGTCGCCGCAGCACCGGAGCCGCTCACGCTCATCATCGCCCGCGCTCTTCAGGGCGCGGCGGGCGCGCTGCTCGTACCGAGCTCGCTCGCCCTCATCATGGCGACCATGCGCGGCGAACTGCAGTCGCGGGCGATCGGCGTATGGACCGCCTTCACGACCGGCGCGCAGATCGCCGGCCCGCTTCTGGGCGGATTGTTCGTCGACCTGCTGTCGTGGCGGTTCGTCTTCCTCATCAACGTCATCCCGATCGGCATCACGCTGATCCTGCTCGCTCGACTGCACCTGCCCGATCAGCCGCGTGGTGCGCGCGTGGACTGGTGGAGCGGGATGCTGTGCGCAGTCGGTCTCGGCGCCGTGGTGTTCGCGCTCATCGAGCAGCCGAACCTCGGCTGGGGATCGCCCGCGATCTGGCTGCCCGGCGTGATCGGTGTCGCGATGTTCGTCGCCTTCCTGCTGCGCCAGCCGCGCTCACCCGCACCGCTGATGCCCCTCTCGCTCTTCAACGCGCGCAACTTCGCCTGGGGCAACCTCGCCACCCTGTTCATCTACGCGGCGCTCTCGCTGAACGGGTTCGTCATCGGCGTCTACCTGCAGGAGGGTGCAGGACTCCCCGCCACAGTGGCCGGACTTGCGAGCCTGCCGATCACGATCCTGATGATCCTGCTCAGCTCGCACGCCGGGGCGTGGGCGGGCAAGCTCGGACCTCGCCTGTTCATGACGGTCGGTCCTCTGCTGATGGCCGTCGGTGCGCTGCTGCTGCTCACCGTGTCGCCGGAGTTCAGCTACTGGTGGCAGGTGCTCCCGTCGATGATCATCCTCGGGCTCGGCCTCTCGCTCACCGTCGCGCCGCTCACCTCCGCGGTGCTCGGAGCAATCGATGAGAACCGCTCGGGCATCGCATCCGCGGTCAACAATGCGATCTCGCGCGTCGCCGGACTCATCGTCGTCGCCATGCTGTCGACGATCGTCGGAGGCACTCTCGACCTCGACGGATTCCACAACGCCGCATGGGTGACGGCAGGCCTGATGGCGCTCGGCGGAGTCATCTCGTGGATCGGGATCCGGCGGGCACCGGTGCAGCACGGCGAACCCGCCGACCAGCCGCGCGCCTGAACTCTCGGATCACCGCCCGAGTGCGCCGAGCAGCTCCACGAAGTGGTCGAGGTCGGCGGGCGACCAGGTGCGCAGGCGCTCACCGATGCGCCCCTCATATCGAGCGCGCGCGATCGCGATGCGCTCCTGCGCGAGATCGGTCGCGACGAGACGACGCGCACGCCGATCCTCAGGGTCGGGGACGCTCTCGACCAGGCCGAGCTCCTCCAGCTGACGCACCTGGCGGCTCACGGCCGATTTGTCGGTCTGCAGCCGCTCGATGATCGCGCCCGCGGACGTCGCCTTGCCGCTCGCGATCGAGGTCAGCACCTGGTAGCCGAGTGGCTGCAGGTCGGGGTGCACGGTGACGGCCGCCTCCCGCCAGCTCACCCGGATGCGCGCGAAGAGGCGTCCGAGTTCGTGCTCGACCCTGCCCACGGCCTGGTCGAGCTCGCTGCCCTCGAGCGCTCCCTCGGGCGCCTCGGGATCGGATGCTGCGGCGCCGGATGCCACGGGCTCGGGGGACGACGCACTCATGCTCGCCAGTTTACGGCGAGTACCCGCCGCACCTGGCGGCGACGGGGACGCAGCTGATCGCACGTCAGATCTCCGCGAGCAGGCGGAAGACCTTCGACGCGGACTGGATCTCCTGCGGTGTGAGGACGGCGAGCGCCTCGCGCATCCGGTTCGCATGATCGGCGCGGAGTTCGACGAGCATGTCGCACGCGGTCGGGGTCGCCGTGAGCACCCGCAGCCGCCCGTCATTGTCATCGGGGCGCGATTCGAGCAGACCCAGCTCCTCCAGCATCCGCACCTGTCGGCTGACGACCGACTTGTCCATCTCGAAGCTCTCGGCGAGCTGATGCGCGTTCGCGCTGCCCGCACGAGCGATGAAGCCCAGAAGCTTGTAGCCGGAGGGCTGCAATTCGGGATGCATCCTCGCGGCCGACTCCTTCCAGAGCGATCTGGCACGCGCGAAGATCAGGTTCAGCTGCCCCTGGAACTCTGCGAGCGCCTCGTCGACGTCGCTCGGCATCGCAGTGTCGACCGCGGCCATGTCAGCGCCCGCTCTCGCGATCTTCGCGCTCGAGCACGGTCACCGATCCGGTCGTCGCGGAGGACTCCCCCGCACCGATACGAATGGTCCCCGTCGACGTGTTCGCCCCCACCTCGGCCTCCGCGACCTCGATCGCCGACTCCTCGGCCTGATCGCGGAGCTGCTCAGCGGCGTTCTTCGTCGACAACGGCTTGTTCCTGATGAACGCGATCGCGATGATCGACAGCACGGCGAGCGGGATCGCGAGGATGAACGCCTCTGCGATGCCGTGGCCGTACGCGGACTCGACGATGGTGCGGATCGTGTCCGGCATCTCCGACATGTTCGGCACATCGCCCGATGCGAGATGCTTCAGAGCATCCACCTCGTCGGGGGTCGTGGGCGTGAAGCCCTTCAGCCCGCTGGCGATGTACGTGCCGACACTCGTCGACAGCACCGAGCCCATGATGGTGACGCCGATGGTCCCGGCGATCGTGCGGAAGAAGTTGACGTTCGACGACGCGGCACCCAGCTGCGTGGGAGGGGTGTCGTTCTGCACGATCAGGGTGAGGTTCTGCATGACCATGCCGAGGCCGGCGCCGAGAACGAACATGTACGTCGCGACGAGCACGAACGGCGTGTCATAGCGGAGGGTGGCCATCAGCGTGACCCCGATGGTCGCGAGCACGGCGCCCGTGATCATCCAGCCCTTCCACTTGCCGAAACGGCTGACCAGCTGACCGATGATGATCGACGCGCCCATCTGACCGATGATCATCGGGATCGTCATGAGGCCCGACTCGGTCGGCGTCGCTCCCCGCGCGAGCTGGAAGTACTGCGCGAGGAACACGGACGTGGCGAACATAGAGACGCCGATGGCGATCGAGGCGACGACCGACAGCGTGAATGTGCGATTGCGGAACAGCGACATCGGGACGATGGGTTCCTTCACGAAGAACTCGACCGCGATGAATCCGAGGATGGTGACGCCGGAGATGACGGCGAGCATCACGCTCGTCGACGAATCCCACTCGAACTGGCTGCCGCCCATCGACACCCAGATGAGAAGCGTCGAGACGCCGACGGCGAGCAGGACGATGCCGAAGTAGTCGATCGACACCTTGGTGCCGCGCTGAGGCTTGGGCAGGTGCAGGGTGAACTGCAGCAGGATGAGGGCGACGATCGCGAAGGGGACGCCGACGAAGAAGTTCGCGCGCCATCCCAGGGTGTCGGTGATGAGCCCGCCCAGGAGCGGTCCGCCGATCGTGCCGAGCGCCATGATGCCGCCCACGACGCCCATGTACTTGCCGCGCTCGCGCGGCGAGATGATGAGCGCGACGGCGATCATCACGAGCGACATCAGACCGCCGACGCCGATGCCCTGGATGACGCGCACGGCGATGAGCATGTTCGTGTCGGTCGAGAATCCGGCGATCACAGTGCCTGCGGTGAAGAGGATGAGCGAGACCTGGACGAGGATCTTGCGGTCCATGAGGTCGGCGAGCTTGCCCCAGATCGGGGTGGAGACCGCGGTCGCCAGCAGGCTCGCGGTGATGACCCAGGTGTACTGGGACTGGGTGCCGCCGAGGTCGGCGATGATGACCGGCAGCGACGTCGACACGATGGTGCCGGAGAGCACGGCCACGAACATGCCGACGATGAGGCCGGAGATCGCGGTGAAGACCTCGCGCGCCGAGCGCGCCGTCTCCGAGGAGGGTGGTGTGTGGGAAGTCAAAGTGTGGTGCTCCTGCGTCAGAAAGTTGATCTGGGTCAACGATAGACCCTTAGTTGCTCCAAGTCAACTGTAGCGCGATGTCAACTAAGGTCGCACCGGGGAAGCGCGCAGCACTGGATAGGCTGACTCCGTGATCAGGGTGGCGGACGTGGCCGGCGGAATGCGAAACGCCATCGCCCATGCCTCACGCGCCGCGATCAGTCGGCGCGCGATCCCGGCGTGGGTCGCGGCAGCCGCGCTCACCGTCCTTCTCGTGGTGGTCATCGCATCGGGCGGCCTGGAGACGGACGAGGTCGCGCCGACTCCGCTCGGTGCGGGCGAAGAGGTGCGCATGCCGTTGTATTCGATCACCGTGCTCGACGCGCAGTTGACCGACGAGGTCGAGGACCAGTCGCTGAGCGCGGACAGCGGCGAGACGCTGGTGCTCGTGAGCATGCGGATGGAGAATCTGACCGATCGTCCCATCGGAGTGGGCCGCAGCGCCGACCAGATCGCCTCGCGACTCATCCACGTGGACGAATCGCTCCTCAGCCTGTCCGCGGCCCCTTCGGCAGACAGCAACGGGGTGTGGCGGAACGACGGATCCGCCGGATCCGTGATCCTGCAACCCGACGTTCCCAGCGAGGTGACCATCGCGTGGACCGCCCCGGAGGACGCCTTCGCTGACGGGCTGATCAGCCTCGATGTCTACGACGCCGTCGAGACGCGCGGCCGGATCCTCCTGTCCGCCGACCAGATCAGCTGGCAGCGCGGCGACCTCGCCGCCAGGATCACCGTGGACACGGAGGAGCGCGAATGAGACGACTGCTCCCGTGGCTCGTGGGCGGCGCGCTCGCGTTGACCGCCGGGATCGTCACGGCCGTCACACCCGGCGACGAGGTGTACCGGGCGCCGTTCCTGGTTCACGGCACCGGTGACCCCCAGACGGCGAGATCCAACACGCTGGTGGTCACGGCGCTCGAGGCCACGTTCGCCGAACGGGTGAGCGTGGATGCGGCCGAGTGGCACGCCGACGGCAATTGGCTCGTGGTCACCGTCGCGGCGTCCGCAGCGCAGACCGAGGTCGACGCCCGCATCCAGCTCGCGACCCTCCGGATCGGTGATCGCGTCTTCCAGTCGAGCGAACGCCCGGGGAACTCGATCACGGAGGCCGATCTCCGCATCGGTATCGACACGGTGGGGACGCTCGCCTTCGAGCTCCCGCCGGATGCGCGCGAGGGCATGGGCGAGTTGCGCCTGACCACGTCGTACGCCACACCAGTGCTGGGAGACGTCAACGTACTGCAGGTGCCGCTGGACGGCCTGCCCACCGCCGAGAACATCGATCTCGAGGATCCGACATTGGGCGCCTCATGAGCTGGTGGCGCAGACAGCGGGTGGCATTGGCGGCACTCGTCGTCGCCGCCGTCGCGACGGTCGGAGTGCACGCCTGGCTGGATGTCCTGCCGGCGATGCAGACCCAGGCGAAGACGATGACGCAGGTAGCCGACGGCGAGAGCGTCGAGATCGCCGGTCAGACGATGTCGCTGCAGTCGACACGCTGGGACGAGTTCGAGGCCCCGGCCGGGATGCGCACGATGAGCGTGCGCCTGGATGCCGGCGGCGGCGACGATGCGACGTGGTGCCAGGCCTTCACCCTCACCGAAGCGGAGGGCGGACGGGTGTGGCTGGATGCCCGATCCGAGCTCGACGTGCCGTTCGACGCCGGCGAGTCCTCGTGCCGGGAGGAGCCGTTCTCATACGACATCCTTGCGGTGTTCCTCGTCCCCGAGGATGCCGTCGGCCCCTTCCACTTCGACGTCCCCGGCGAGACCTCCGAAGTGGCGCGCTTCACCATCGAGGAGTGAAGGGTGCTCACCGAGCAGCGGCGCTGACGCCTCGCGCGAATCCAGCCGCGCCTCGGGGCGCGCGATGACAGTGTCGTACGCGGTGGCCACGATCGCGACGCGTAACGGCTCGACGACCGCGGCGACCGCGATCGTCAGGAGAGGGAGGAACGCCGACCAGAACCAGTTCACGTGCCCGCCGATGAGCTGCAGCAGGCCGCGCGTGCCCATTCGCTCCGCCAGCGCCCAGAGCGCGTAGGCCAGCACGAAGGCGCCGAAGATCACCGGACCGCCCCTCCAGACGACGGCGATGGCCGCCCACAGGCTCTCGAAGCGCTGAAGCAACGTGCGCGACAGGGTTGCGGCCGTGCCGCGCAACGCGGCGAGTCCTCGTTCCACCGGCTTCGGAGCGGCGTCGAAGGTCGTTCCGTAGATGACTCCGGCCACGGCCAGCCATGCGGCGGGAACGAGCAGCACGGCGGCGAGCAGTCCGGAGACCCACACCAACGCCTCCCAGACCGCGGCGATCGGGGCGATGTTCACCGCGAACCAGTCGCCGATGCTCTGCAGCCAGCCCATGCCGACCGTTCCCTCCAGCCACCCCTTGGCATCCGCCCACCACTGAGCGACGAGCGTGAAGAGCATGAACGTCCAGAGGACCTCGGCGTACGCGGCGAGCGCGAGGGTCCAAGAGGGCAGGCGATGACTGTACTTCGCGAGCAGCAGCCGAGCTGCGAGGGCGATCACCAGCACGGCGATCGGGAGGGCCCCCACAGCGACGAGGCCGCCACGGTCAGCGAGTCGCTCGGAGTCGAAGTTGGCGTCGAAGAGGGCGATGGAACTGGCGATGTTGAAGAACTCGATCAGATCGGTGTTCAGCATCCCCCACGCCGAGTAGAAGGCGAAGAACGGCAGGATCGACACGAGGATGGCGACGGCGAACTCGCGGTGTCCGTCGACCTCCGGCCTTGGCACATGCGCCAGCGATCGACGGACGGTGAGGTACATCGCGACATACGCGACGAGCTTTGCCGAGACGGCGAGCGGCAGCAGCAGCAGGCCGCCGAGCGTCGTGTAGCCGCCCACGAATCCGGCCAGCTGGACGAGCAGCTGGTGCACCGCCTCTCCCCCGAGGTACCACGCGATCAGCGCGGGCCAATGCCGCGCGAGGGTGCGCCCGAACGTGCGGAGGGGCTGAGGCATGAACTCAAGGTATCGGTCGCGAGCAGTCCTTCGTGCAGGCCGACTCGCGAGAGCGGCTTCGCAGCGCTGCCTGGCGCGCCCGCGCTGATACTGTGACGGCGGTGGACACTGCGTCCTGGGGCACTGGTGAGCTGGAGAGAAACTCAAGATGAAGCGAACGTCACGGTGGCGCATCGCGCACCTCGCGATGCTGGCTGCGGTGGCCGTGCTCGTCGGGACGATCACGCCCTCGCTCGCACCCGCTGCTCCTGCGTCGGCGGCGACGGACGGCCAGATGATCTACCCGGCATCCGGCACCGTCCAGTCCAAGATCGGCGACGGCTGCCGGGGCGACTACCGCAACCATGACGGCATCGACATCTCCGGCCAGGGCGGCACCCCCATCCTCGCCGCCTACGACGGAGTCATCAAGACAAGAGCCTGGAGCAATGGCTACGGCTACTACGTCGACATCCAGCACACGGCCGGATACGTGACCCGCTACGCGCACATGGTCTCGCAGGGTTCTGTCGCCCCGGGCGCGCAGGTCGTTCGCGGCCAGCAGATCGGCATCGTCGGCAGCACCGGCAACTCGACCGGAGCGCACCTGCACTTCGAGGTGTGGCGGAACGGATCCGTGTTCACGGCGATCAACCAGGGCTTCGTCTGCCTGTCCACCGTCACGCGAGGTGGAAGGATCCCGCTGGTCTTCCCCGGGCTGGGCACGGCTGCACCGGCGCCGGCGCTCTCCGGCGACTACAACGGCGACGGCAAGGCGGATCTCCTCGGGGTCGCCGCCGACAGCGACCTGCATTTCCTCGCGGGCAACGGCAGCGGCGGGTTCCTCAAGGGCGCGACCATCACCAGCGCGTGGGGCGCCCACCGGCATCTGACCCACGCGGATCTCAACGGCGACGGCCGCTCCGACATGCTCGTCGCCCGCAGCGACGGAGCGCTCGAGTTCTACGCGGGAAACTCCAGCGGCGGATTCGGCGCATTCAGCACACCCGGCTCCGGGTGGTACGGGATGCTGCACGTGACGTCCGGGGCTGATTTCTCCGGCGACGGACACCAGGACGTGCTGGGTGCTTCGGCGTCCGGCGTGCTCACCCTCTACCGCGGCAACGGCACCGGTGCGCTGTCGGGGCCGCACACGGTGGTCGGCAGCGGATGGAACTCGATCCGCTACGTCGTCGGCGGCGAGTTCAACGGCGACCGACTCGGCGACATCGTGGCCGTCGCGAGCGATGGCACCCTCTACCTCTATCCCGGTCTCGGCGGCCGGTTCGGAACGAAAGTCGTGGTCGGCAGCGGTTGGGGTGCGATGACGGCGCTCACCGGCGGCGTCGACTACAACGGCGACCGGAAGGCCGACCTGATCGCGCGCACCCCGACGGGCGAGCTCTATCTGTATCCGGGCGACGGCACGGGTCGATTCAACACGCGGATCCTCATCGGGTCCGGCTGGGGCGGCTATCTGCAGATCGAGTGACGCCACATAGCGGAAGACGGCGTCGATGCTCGCCGTCCCCCACGCACCACTAGCGTTGGTCCCGATGATCACGATCGACGAGCACGGCGCGCGCATCATGACGGGCGCCGCCATCCCTGTCACGAAGACGCCTGCCACGGCGGCGCTCGTGCTCGCCGGCGGCCGATCCGCTCGTCTCGGCGGGGTCGAGAAGGCGACGGTGGAGATCGACGGCATCGAGCTGATCGACCACGTGTACGCCGCGATACGCGGGTGCACGCCGATCATCGCCGTGGGCCCGGAGGGGATCGCTCGGCCCGGTATCCGCGTCGTGCGGGAGTCCCCTCCCTTCGGCGGTCCGGCAGCGGCATTCGCGGCCGGACTCCTCGCCCTCGCCGATACGGATGCCGTCGAGACGTGGCTGCTCGCCTGCGATCTCCCCCGCGCCCCCGAACTCGTCGCACTGCTGGCGGCCGTGCCGATCCCCGACGGTGCGGACGCCGTCGTCGCCGTGGATGCCGAGGGACGGGTGCAATGGCTCGCCGGCCGCTACCGCCTCTCCGCGTTGAGGGCCGTCGTGGCGCAGCATCCGGAAACCAGCGGAATGTCGATGCGCAAGTTGTTCGAGGGGCTCCGGATGCACCCCGTCGAGGATTGTGGAGCCGCCGTCGACCTTGATACCTGGTCGGCCATCGAGGACTATCGAAGCACGCGAAAGGACGATCATGCCTGATTCTCCCGAAGACCTGGACGCCTGGGTGCGCACGCTCGCCGAGTCGCTGGGACTCGCTGACGACCAGCATCCGATCGGCCTGCTGCTCGACCTCACCCGTGACGCCGCGCACGGCGTCGTGCGGCCGGCGGGTCCGCTGACGACGTACCTCGTGGGCCTCGCCGTCGCACAGGGCATGACGGTCGAGGATGCCGCGGCCCGCGCCCGCGCGACGATCGCCGAATGGAAGGCGGCTCCGCCGCGACCTGCCTGAACGGGTAGGGGCAAACGGTTCGAGAGTAGGTATCGCCCTCCGCGTGGCTGGGACAGTCTGGACGTGCGGAGATCCTCCGCCCGAGAGGAAGGACGAAGATGTCTGGAAACAGAGCGGTCGCCTACGAGGGCCCTGGCGTCGTGAAGGTGATCGACACCGAGTACCCCGACTTCGAGCTTCACGACGGTCCGGGAGTGAATCCGGCGAACGTCGGCCGCAAGATCCCGCACGGCGTCATCCTCCGCACCGTCGCGACCAACATCTGCGGGTCGGATCAGCACATGGTGCGCGGGCGCACGACCGCCCCTGCGGGGCTCGTGCTCGGCCACGAGATCACCGGCGAGGTCGTCGAGGCCGGTCCGGATGTCGAGTTCATCAAGGTCGGCGACATCGTCTCCGTGCCGTTCAACATCTCGTGCGGACGCTGCCGCAACTGCAAGGAGGGCAAGACGGGCATCTGCCTGAACGTGAACCCCGATCGGCCCGGCAGTGCCTACGGCTACGTCGACATGGGCGGCTGGGTCGGCGGCCAGGCCGAGTACGTGCTGGTGCCGTACGCGGACTGGAACCTGCTGAAGTTCCCTGACCGTGACCAGGCGCTGGAGAAGATCCTCGATCTGACGATGCTCTCCGACATCTTCCCCACCGGTTTCCACGGCGCCGTCACCGCCGGAGTGGGCGTGGGTTCGACCGTCTACATCGCCGGCGCCGGCCCCGTGGGCCTCGCGGCGGCCGTCGGCGCACAGCTGCTGGGTGCCGCCGTGGTGATCGTGGGCGACATGAACGAGGACCGTCTGGCGCAGGCGCGCAGTTTCGGCTGCGAGGCCATCAACGTCGGCGAGGGTGCGGTGCCCGACCAGCTCGACCAGCTCCTGGGTGCGCCGGAGGTGGATGCGGCAGTGGACGCGGTCGGATTCGAGGCGCGCAGCGAGGGCCACGGCGCCAAGGCGAAAGAGGCCCCGGCCACAGTTCTCAACTCGCTCATGGATGTGACGGCCGCTGGCGGAGGCATCGGCATCCCCGGCCTCTACGTCACGGGAGATCCCGGCGCCGTCGACGAGGCGGCCAAGGTCGGCTCGCTCTCGATCAGCCTCGGCACCGGCTGGGCCAAGTCGCTGTCGTTCACCACAGGGCAATGCCCCGTCATGCGCTACAACCGGCAGCTCATGATGGCGATCCTGCATGACAGGGCGCACATCGCCAAGGCCGTCAACGCGAAGCCGATCACGCTGGACGAGGCGCCGCAGGGCTACGCCGAGTTCGATGCCGGCGCCGCCACGAAGTACGTCCTGAACCCCAACGGATACATCGTTTCCTGAGATCTGACCAAGTCCCGGCAGGGGCCGGGCAGAAACAGAAGGAGTAGATCATGACCACCGTGAACCTCGAGGATGCGCGCCGCGTCATCGCCGCCGCAGAGCAGAAGGCCACCGAGATCGGACAGCCCATGAACATCGCGGTCGTCGATTCCGGCGGCAATCTCGTCGCGCATGTGCGGCAGGACGGCGCCTGGATCGGCAGCGTCAACATCTCGATCAACAAGGCATGGACGTCGAAGGCCTTCGACATCTCGACGAAGGACCTCGGCGACAACTCGCAGCCGACGCAGCAGTTCTTCGGCATCCAGAACACGAACGGCGGCAAGGTCGCGATCTTCGCCGGCGGCATTCCGCTCGTGCGCGACGGCGTGGTCGTGGGCGCCGTGGGTGTCAGCGGCGGTTCGGGCGAGCAGGACCACTCGGTCGCCGAAGCAGGAGTGGCAGGGTTCTAGACATTTCCGAGAGCTCCCCGCCCGGACGGGTGGGGAGCTCTCGGGTAGGTTGGCGTCATGGACGGCGAAGATGCTTCCCCCGGAACACGCAGGCTCCTGGTCGATCTGGATCGGACGGTCGCGGATCAGGCCGATCGCCACGCGCTGGAGCTCGAGTCTCTGCTCGCGATCCTGAGATCGCCGCGGCTCGATGATCGCTCTGCCCGGTCGTCAGCGATCGACACCGCGGCGTCGGCGCTGGTGAGGTTGCGAACCGAGGCCGACGAGCAGCGCAGCTCGATACTCGAACCCGTGGTCGGAGCATTCGCACGACTGCGCAGCGACCTGCGTCCCCTCGAGCGGTTCGGCTCGCTGGAGATCCAGTTCGTCGAGCCGCCGGCCACCGGAAGGGCGCTGCCCAGCGAGGTGGCCCATGCCGCGCGGGCGATCGTGCGCAACACGATCCTCGGCCTGGTCGACGGTGGTGAGGTGAACCGCGTGCGGGTGCAGTGGGACTGCGATGGACTCAACCTTCTCGTCAGCATCCGGGACGACGGGCGCGGTAATCTGAGCGTGCACGACGAGTCGCTGCGTCCGATCGCCGAACGGGTCACATCGCTCGACGGTGTGCTGAGCGTCGACGCCACGCCGGGATGGGGGTCCTCTGTGGATGTGACGCTTCCACTCGATCCGCGCTCCGACACACGACCGCTGGCGAGCGGTGCGGTGCTGACCGTGCGAGAGCACGATGTGCTGCGCCTCGTCACCGCCGGCGAGCGCAACCAGGCGATCGCCAGCCAGCTCGGGATCAGCGCCAACACCGTGAAGTTCCACGTGTCGAACCTGCTGCGCAAGGTCGGGGCCAGCACGCGGGCCGAGCTGACGGCCCTGGCGCTGGCGCGTTAGGCCTACGCCTCCGGCTCTTCCTGAAGGGCACGGACCTCGATGCGACACTGCAGTGCGGCCGACGCCTTGGTCGCCCATTCGACGGCCGCGTCTGCGTCACCGGCCTCGATCACCCAGAAGCCACCGACGTACGAGGACGCCTCCACGAACGGCTCATCGAGCACCTCGGCTTTCCCCGACGAGACATCGACGGTCTTCGCGGTCGAGGGCGGGTACAGGCCGCCGGCGAACACGAACGCGCCGGAGTCCTTCAGCGCCGTGTTGAACTCGTCGACGGCCGCCATGACCGCGGCGAGCTCCGCCGGGTCGAAGTCCTGCATCGACTCCATCGTCGGTTCGGTCGCCGAGTCGTGCGGCACGGTCAAGAAATACTGAGTCATGATCTGATCCTCTCGGTTTCGGGCCACGTTATGTCGCCCTCTCACTATTACGTCGAACGGGTCAGGCCCGGATCGACATCGTGGGAGAAAAAGTTCTCGAGGCGATCAGGCTGCGGAGTCAGCTCTCCGCCGGGCATCGAAGCGGCGTCGGTACGCCGACGGAGTCGTCGCGTACGCGGCATGGAAGTTCTGCCGCAGAGTCACCGGACTGGCGAAGCCGCATCTCGACGCGATGGCGTCGATGCCGAGATCTGTGAGCTCGAGCAGCCGTCGCGCCTCGTCCAGCCGGCGCTGCCGCAACCAGGCCGCAGGTGTGCTGCCGGTGTTCTCTTTGAAAGCCCGGATGAAGCTGCGCAGACTCATCCGAGCGGCGTGCGCGAGGTCGGCAACGCCGATCCGCTCATCGAGATGCTGCGTCGCCCAGTCGAGCGCCTCGGATATCGGACTCAGCGAGTTCACCTCTGGGACGGGGCGGTCGATGTACTGCGCCTGCCCGCCACTGCGGTGGGGAGCGACGACCAGGCTGCGCGCCACCCGATTCGCCGCATCCGACCCGAGACGGGAACGGACGAGATGCAGGCATGCGTCGATGGCGGCCGCGGTACCGGCAGACGTCATCACATCGCCGTGATCGATGTACAGGACGGTGCGATCGACATCTGTTCCCGGGTGACGGGAGCTGAACTCGTCCAGCGAGCGCCAGTGGGTCACGGCAGGCCGGGAATCGAGCAGACCGCTGTCCGCGACAGGGAACGCACCGAGACAGAGCCCCGCGACGGATGCGCCGTCGCCGTGCGCACGCCGCAGCATCTCGGCGAGCTGTGCACTCGGCGCCCTCAGGTCGCTGTGCCATGACGCGATGACGATCACGTCAGCGCCGAGAGCATCCTCGAGGCCATGGATCCCGCCGATCCGATATCCCTCGTCGGTGGTGATGTCCGTACCCTGCTCGTTGAACAGGATGGTGTCCCACACCGCCAGGTGCTGGCGGGTGACCTCGCCGAACACCATCGGCGGGACCGACAGGTGGAACATCGTCGCACCGTCGAAGGCGTAGACAGCGATCCGCAACTTCGGCTTTGGCGTGAATTCATCGAAACCATGCATACGTGCCAATTGTGCCACGGGGTCGGCTGAGCGAACCTGGATGACAAGATCCGCTCACAACCCCAGGAGAATCATGCCCGCTCCCCGCCGCGCCCTCGTCGTCATCGATCCCCAGCAGGAGTACTTCACCGGACGCCTTCGCATCCAGCATCCGCCGCGCGAGGAATCGATCCAGCGCATCGCCGACGCGATCGACGCCGCGGAACGCGTGGGGATCCCGGTGGTCATGGTGCAGCACACCGCGGGAGACGATGCCCCCGTGTTCAATCCGACGACACCGGACTTCCGGCTCCACGCGTCGCTCGAGAACCGCGATTCGGCCGGATGGAAGACGATCGTCAAGCAGTACAGCTCGGTCTTTCCCGGCACCGGCCTGCACGAGTGGCTCGTCGAGAATCAGGTCGACACGATCACCCTCGTCGGATACATGACGAACAACTGCGTGCTCGCCACGGCTGCCGATGCCGAGACCCGCGAACTCACGGTCGAGGTCATCTCGGATGCGACCGGCGCCATCGACATCGCCAACGAAGCGGGATCAGCCAGCGCGGAGACAGTGCACACGACGCTGATGACACTGCTGAACTCGAGCTGGGCGGCCGTCGCGCCCACCGACGCCTGGGTCGAAGCCCTCGAGACGGGCGCCGTGCTTCATCGGGGGAATCTGCCCGAATCGGCCGCGCTGGGTGCGGCCGCGCACGCCTGACGCGCCCTCTTGCGGGCCGCTCAGCCGTTGTCGGCGTCCACCGAACGCAGGTCGTAGGCGTCGCGCGCGACGAGCACTTCCTCGATGTGGTGCTCGGCCCACCGCCCGAGGGCGGTGAGCGGCTCGCGAAGAGTGAGGCCGAGCGGTGTGAGTTCGTACTCGACCCGAGGAGGCATCTCGTCGTACGCGGTGCGCGTCAGCAGTCCGTCGCGCTCGAGGTCCCGAAGAGTGTCGGCGAGCACCTTGGCACTGATGCCGCCCACCCGTTCGCGGATGGCGCCGAACCGCGCCGGACCATCGCTCAGCGCGATCACGATCATGGCGGTCCATTTGTTCGCGACCCTCGCCAGAGAGGTGCGCGAAGGGCAGCTGGCCAACATGACGTTCCACACCGGATCGGACATCAGGACCTCTTTCCATAGTTACGTTGAGGTAACAGGTTACCAAATGTAATCATGAAGTCTCACCCACGATGAAGGAGAAACCATGACCAGTCCCACACCGAAGACCGTTGCGACCACCTACTTCGACGCACTCGGCCGGGGCGATTTCCCCACCGTCATGGCGCAGTTCGGCGAGGACGTGGTCTGGCATCAGCCGGGCGCGCACCGCTTCTCCGGCACGCACACGGGCCCGCACGGCGTCGGCGCCCTCCTCGGCGGAATGACCGAGGCCAGCGAGGGCACCTTCGCGCTCGCCGTCACCGGTCCGGCGATGGTCAACGGCGAGCTGGTCGCCGTGCCCGTCCGCTTCTCAGGGAACCGGGCGGATGCCGCGATGGACATGGCCGGCGTCGATCTGCTCACTGTCCGCGACGGGAAGATCGTCGAGGTGCACCTGTTCTCCGAGGATGCCGCGACCGAAGACGCGTTCTGGGGCCAGGGCGCGACCGGCGAAGAGTCCTGAGCGGTCGCCCACAGCGGCTGACAGGCGGCGGGGTTCGGGGGAGGATGGAGTCATGACCGTCCAGCCCCTCGAAGCCCGCCCATGGCTCGATTCCTATCCGGAGGACGTCCCCGCCGAGATCGGGGAGCCGACGCAGACACTGCCCCAGATGATGGCGGAGAGCGTGAAGTCCTTCGGGAAGCGTCCGGCGCTCGAGTTCTTCGGCGCCGTCACGTCGTATCGCCGGCTCGGCGAGCAGATCGAGCGCGCGGCGGAGGGCCTTCGGCGGCTCGGCGTCGGCCAGGGCGACCGCGTCGCCCTGGTGCTGCCCAACTCTCCGCAGCACGTCGTCGCCTTCTATGCGGCGCTCCGCCTCGGCGCGATCGTGGTCGAGCACAACCCGCTCTACACGCCGCGCGAGCTCAGGCACCAGTTCGAAGATCACGGTGCCCGCGTCGCGATCGTCTGGGACAAGGCCGTCGACAAAGTTGCCGATTTCCCGGCGGATCTCAGGATCGACCACATCATCAGCGTCGACGTCACTGAGGCGATGCCCTTCTCGAAGCGTCTGGCGCTGCGTCTGCCGGTGCCGAAGGTCCGCGCGGCCAGGGCGAAGTTGACCAGCACTCCGAAGGCGCGGCGCGTCGTCGCATGGAAGAGTCTCGTATCCCACCGGCGGCTGGCACGGCGCACGCCAGGGCCGGCGCTGCACGACACGGCGCTGCTGCAATACACGAGCGGAACGACAGGCACGCCCAAGGGAGCGATCCTCACGCATTCGAACCTGCGCGCGAACGCGATGCAGGGTCGGGCGTGGGTGCCGGGGCTCGTCGACGGCCAGGAGACGTTCTACGCGGTGCTGCCGCTGTTCCATGCCTATGGCATGACGCTCTGCCTCACCTTCGCGATGAGCATCGGGGCGAAGCTGGTGCTCTTCCCGGCGTTCGATCTGGGGCTGGTGACCGAGGCGTCCCGGTCGAGCCCGCCCACCTTCCTCCCCGCCGTGCCGCCGATCTACGACGCGCTCGCGCGTGCGGCATCCCGCGGAACCATCGATCTGTCCACGGTCCGGTTCGCGATATCCGGGGCGATGAGCCTTCCTGTCGCCACGGTGCAGCGCTGGGAGGAGGCGACGGGAGGCCTCCTCGTCGAGGGCTACGGGATGACCGAGAGCTCACCGGTCGCACTGGGCAATCCGATGGGTCCGACCCGCCGTCCCGGCACCGTCGGTGTGCCGTTCCCGAGCACGGAGATCCGCGTCGTGGATCCCGCCGACCCGGCCGTCGACATGCCGGCCGGCGAGCGCGGCGAGCTCCTCGTCCGCGGGCCGCAGGTCTTCCAGGGCTACTGGGCGCGACCGAGTGACACCGCCGACGCTCTGCTCCCGGACGGCTGGCTCCGCACGGGAGACATCGTCGAAGTCTCGACCGACGGGTTCGTGACCATCGTCGACCGACTGAAGGAACTCATCATCACCGGCGGATTCAACGTGTCGCCCAGCGAGGTGGAGAACGCGCTGGAGGCGCATCCGGACATCACCGCTGCCGCAGTCGTGGGGCTTCCGAGATCGAGCGGGGGCGAGGAGGTCGCGGCTGCCGTCGTGCTGCGCGAGGGCGCCGCGCTCGACACGGATGCCCTGCGTGATTTCTGTCGCACCCGCCTCACCCCGTACAAGGTGCCCCGGCGCATCGTCGTCGTGGAGGATCTGCCTCGCTCGCTCATCGGCAAGGTGCTCCGTCGCGAGGTGCGGGAGCGGTTGCTCGCGTAAGCGGTACCGGCACGACTTCAGCCCCTCAGCGGTAGGACGTCCATGGATCGTCGCGGACGCGCTCGTCGACGGCGGTCGCGTCGTCGCCGACGATGACGCGCCACTCGCCCTGTTCGACGGCGTTCAGGATGGTCTCCGCAGCTGATGCGCTCGAGACCGGTTCGTAGTCGGCGAACAGCGAGCCGAGTGCGCGGCGCCAGCTGCGCGGCGGTGCGGGCATCCCTGTGCGCACGTGACCCGGAAGCACCAGCACAGCCGAAAGGTGCGGAGCATGGCGTTGGAAGTCGACCACGAGGGATTCCGTGAAGCCGCGTACCGCGAACTTCGCCGACGAATACGCCGAGTGCGGCGTCCGCGACCCAAGGCTGGCCCAGAGCGCGTTCACGGATGCCGTGTTCACGACGGCTCCTCGATCGGCGACCATCAGCATCGGGAGGAACGCGCGAGTGCAGTTATAGGTGCCGTCCCAGGACACCGCGAATGTGCGCTCCCATTCTTCCTCGGGCGAGGTGACGAAGGACATCCCGCCGACGGCGCCGGCGTTGTTGAACAAGAGGTGCACGGCGTCGGTGTCGTGCGCCCCGACGACCTCGCGCTGCGCCCGGAGCACTGCATCACGATCCGCGACGTCGCAGACATGACCGGTGACACGGATCGCGGGGTCGAGGTGCTGCGCATTACGCACCGCAGCATCCAGTGCAGCACTGTTCAGATCGATCGCGGCGACGTGCACGCCTCTGCGGACCAGTTGATGCACCAGCGCTCGCCCGATACCCGATGCCGCCCCGGTCACGACAGCGAGGCGACCTTCGAACTTCTCGAAAGGTGGCATGGGCTCACGTTAGTCGCTGAGGCTTCAATCCTCGGGCGGATCATCCACCTCCCGGCCGTCTTCCGCGCTTGCTCGCGGGATCACTCGGATCCCTGCGATGCGTCGGCGGTCCATCGCGACGACCTGGATCGTCGCTCCTGGAACCTCGATGGCGTCGCCGATACCGGCCAGGCGTCCCAGACGTTCGGTCACATAGCCGGCGATGGTGTCGGAAGACCCGCGTGCCAATGCCAGACCCGTGGCTTCCTCGAAGTCTTGCAAGTTGAGCCGCCCGTCCACGACGCCACCGGTCGTGGCGGGGTGCGCGGCGGTGTCGTATTCGTCGAAGATCTCCCCGACGACTTCTTCGACGAGGTCCTCCAGCGTGACGATCCCGTCGGTACCGCCGTACTCATCGACCACGACCGCGATCTGCTGCCCTTCGGCTCGCATTCGAGTCAGGGTCGGCAGGACCCGCGCGGTCGAGGGCAGGTAGGGGATCGGGCGGATGAGGGGTTCCATGGTCCGACTGGGGTCGTCGGCGACGGCTTCGAAGAGGTCACGGACGTGGATGAAACCGATGATGTCGTCGATGGACTTGTCGGAGACCGGGTACCGCGAGAACGGCAGCTCTCGGACCTGATTGACGGCGTCGCCGATGATCCCCGTCGCGTCGAGAGCCACGACCTCCGGACGGGGACGCATGACCTCGCTGATCTGACGATCGCGGAGTGAGAGAACGTCGTCGAGAATCCGTCGTTCGTCATCGGGCAGACCCTGGTGCGAGGCCACGATGTCTCGGAACTCCTCTTCGCTGAGCTCGTCGGCAGTCTTGTGAGGGTCGCCTCCGAGCAGTCTCACGAGCGCGTTCGTGGAGATCGACAGCAGCCAGATCACGGGCCGCATGATCGTCGCGAACACATCGAGGATGGGCGCGACAGCGTAAGCGAACTGCGCGTTGCGCTGAATCGCGAGACGCTTGGGCGCCAGTTCGCCCAGCACGAGCGAGAGGTAGGCGATGATCAGCGTGAGGAGTACCGTCGCGAGTGTCATCGCGAGCGGTGCCGGCGCACCCCAGAGCTCGAACAGGGGCGCGACCGAGGGGGCGATCGAGGTGGCTCCGTATGCGGCCGACGCGAAGCCCGCGACCGTGACGCCGATCTGGACGGCGGAGAGGAACGTGTTGGGGTTGCGTGCCAGGCCGGCGACCTTCATGCCCCGCTTGCCGCGGGCGGCGATCATGTTGATCTGGCTCTCACGGAGCGTGACGAGCGCCATCTCGGTGGCGGCGAACACACCGCCGACGAGAACGAAGATGATGACGAGGGCGATGTTCCAGACGAGGTCGCCCATCAGCGGGCCGAACCGTCCGGCCTCATGGAGGGTGCGCCCGGGGTCACCCGGGCGCCGGGACAATCGGAGTCAGTTGATCTTTCAGAACGATGGGCAGATCTCACGAGAGTTCCTTCTTGGTTGTGGTCGTGATCGTGGTGGGTTCGTGCGGATGCGAATCGGGTGCGGCGTGCGGTCGGTCGCCCCGTGTCTTGATCAGGCTGGCCACGGTCGCGACGGTGATCGTCAGCGCGATGAACAGCAGAGAGAACCAGATGGGGATCTCCGGCGCCCATTCGAAAGGCCGGCCGCCGTTGATGAACGGCAACTCGTTGACGTGCATGGCGTGCAGGACCAGCTTGACGCCGATGAACGCGAGGATGACAGCCAACCCCTGTGCGAGGTACACCAGCCGCTCGAGCAGCCCGCCGATGAGGAAGTACAGCTGGCGCAGCCCCATGAGAGCGAACGCGTTCGCGGTGAAGACGATGTACGCCTGCTCGGTGAGTCCGTAGATGGCGGGGATCGAGTCGACCGCGAAGATCAGATCGACGAAGCCGATCGTGACGATCACCAGGAGCATCGGTGTCACGAAGCGCTTGCCGTCCCTCTTGACGGTCAAGCGGTCACGATCGTAGGTGTCGCTGACCGGAAGATGGCGGCGGATGAATCGCATGAACCTGCCGTCGGCGGGGTTGGAGTCGCTGTGTGCGAACGCCTGTCGATATGCGAGGAAGAGCAGCAGCGCTCCGAAGAGATAGAACACCCACGAGAAGTTCTCGATCAGAGCCGCCCCGACGGCGATGAAGACACCGCGCAGCACGAGGGCGATGATGATGCCGATCATCAGCACCTTCTGCTGGTAGATCCTCGGCACAGCGAAACCGGTCATGACGATGAGGAACACGAACAGGTTGTCGATCGACAGCGCCTTCTCCGTCAGATAGCCGGCGAAGTACTCGCCCCCGTAGTCCCAACCGGACACCATACCGATGCCCACGCCGAACACCAGCGCGAGGCCGATGTAGAACGCCGACCAGCGCGCGGACTCACCGATCGTCGGCTCGTGCGGTGTACGGACATGCGCGAAGAATTCGTAGACGAAGAACGCGATCGTGATCGCGATCGTGACGCCCCACACGAGAGGGGTGATTTCCAAGGAGAGCTCCAAACCTGGCGTGACTGATCACAGCCAAGGTCTTCTCCATCTCCTGATCGGAGACCGGTGGCCCGGGATGCGACCTGCATCCGTAGTGACGAGCCGACCGTGCCGGAGTACTCCCCTTGGACTTCAAAGCCTAAGGGACCTGGCTATCGACTTTCTGAGAAACGGCCGCGCTCTGCTTGCCAGAGTGCTCGTCCGTTGCGCGGACCCCCGGATGGAATCTGGGCGGATGCGACGTCTGATTTCCGCCGGAAGTGCCGGCCCGTTCCTGATGGACTCGAATCATGAGAACGCCCCGCCGCACCCCTCTCCCGCGCGCGTTCGTGCGCATCGCATGGTCGAGTGCGGCCACCCAGATGGCAGAACAGATCGCCCTGGTCGCCGTGCCGCTCGCAGCCGTGCTGATGCTCGGTGTCGGAGCAACGGAAACGGCACTGCTGCAGGTCGCGCAGACACTCCCTTTCCTCGTGCTCGCGCTGCCGTTCGGGCTGATCATCGATCGCACGTCCCCCAGGCGAGTGCTCCTCGCCTCAGAGCTTCTGCGCACGGCCACGCTGGGGAGCATTGTCGTCTTGATCGCCCTCGACGCCCTATCCCTCGGCGCGCTTCTCGCCCTCGGCTTCATCGGCGCGATCGGTACCGTGGGTGTGAGCGTCGCCGTCCCCTCGTCGGTCCCCCGGATCGTGACACCCGAACGACTGATGGACGCCAACCGATGGCTGGAACTCGGACGAAGCGCCGCCTTCATCTCCGGCCCCATCCTCGCCGGCGCCATCGTTTCAGCGACCAATGCCAGCACAGCGCTCGTTGTCGCCACCATCGCCTGCGCCGCTGCGGCTGTACTGCTGATTCGACTCAACATCCCCCGAAGCGCACCTTCGACCCGCACCTCGCCCTGGAGCGACGCCGCCCACGGTATCCGCTATGTGCTGGGACACCAACTGCTCCGACCGATGATCGTCACCTCGACCATCTTCAACGTCGGCTGGTTCTTGATCCAGTCCGTCTTCGTCGTCTACGCGCTCGAACACCTGACGATGACGCCCACCACGGTCGGAATCGCCCTGGGTGCCTACGGAGCCGGAATGGTCATCGGCGCCGCTCTCTCCGCATTCCTGTCACGACTCCTCCGGTTCGGCCTGCTGACCGTGCTCGGCCCGGCCGGCGGGTTCATCGCTGCCGCTCTGATGGCCACCACCCTGTGGATCCCCACACCCGCTTTCGCGTTCGCGTCGTTCTTCCTGTTCGGTCTCGGGCCCGTCCTCTGGACCATATCCACCACGTCGCTCCGCCAGGCTGTCACCCCTGCCGCGATGATCGGCCGAGTGTCGTCACTGGTAGTGGTCTCCACCTACGGCGCCCGGCCAATCGGCGCCGGACTCGGCGTCGTCATAGCCGCAACGGTCGGAATGTCCTGGTGCATCGCGGCAGCAGTCTTCGTCTTCGCCCTGCAGCTGCTCGTCGTCCTGGCATCCGCACTCCCGTCGCTGCGCGAGCTTCCCGCACTGGCGTCTTCTGCGACTCGATAGCGATGCCGGCAAGAGGTGCGACTGACTGGTCGTTCCGCACCCCTGGAACGGAAAAACCCCCGATTTCTCGGGGGTTTCCATGGCGGTGACGGTGGGATTTGAACCCACGGTAGGGGTGAACCTACACAACATTTCGAGTGTTGCACCTTCGGCCGCTCGGACACGTCACCGCGGAAGAGTTTACGCGACGACGGGCCGCCGCGCGAATCGGCGCGTTCAGCGCATGAGAAGGGACTTACTGCACGAGAAGGGACCTGGGAGCGCACTTCTCATGCTGCAAATCAATTCTCGCGCTGCAGCGGGCGCTCACCAGGCCGCGGCGACCTCCGCGTGCGTGCGCAGAATCCCCTCGGTGCTGCCCGCCGGAGCCCGCCCGATGCCGCACTCCGTCGCCACGCCGAACACCGGGGCGACAGCGGATGCCGCGGCGATCCGCCGCTGCGCCCCTTCAGCGCCGTCCTCCCGATGCACGAGTCCCAGGTACAGCTCCGCGACCGGTGCGAGTGAGGCGAGCGGCGCGAAGTACTCCGCGTCGTCGCGCGCGATCGGTACCGGCAGGTGGAGCCAGCTCAAGTCACGATCCGCTGCAGCGACCACGGCATTCGCGTAGCGGACGAGGGTCCCGGCATCCTTCGGCTCGAAGAAGTGCTTCTCGCCGGCATCGCCGTAGCAGAGGTGCACGCCCACCTCGACGCCGGCGGGCACGGCATCCACGAGGGAAGCGAGCCGCGAGACCAGTCCGTCGAACGGGTCGCCGTTCCACCAGGCCTCCATCACCCTGCCGTATCCGGCGGCACGCTCGATGATGCCCATCTCGCTCGCGACGTCCCACTGCACGGCGAGGTCCTCGTGCGGAACCGCGGCGAGGATCTCGTCCAACTCGCGCAGCATCGCCGCCGTGTACACCGGCTCGAACGCCGCACGGTCATCGCCGGAGAAGTACGACGAGATGACGGCGACCGGTGTCGGCAGCGACACCTGGAAGCGGATGCCGGCGGGCACCGCCCCTTCGTCGCGCAACCGCGTGAACACCGCGTACGACTCGATCGCGGCATCCGCGTAACCCAGAGGAGGCAGCACGATGCCCGCCGCATCCACACCGTCCGCGATGCGCAGCGGCCGCGCGTCCAGTCCGGCCTTGAACGGGATCGGCTCATCGCCCACGCGCTCGATGCCGTCTGCCCGGCCCAGCACGTCGGGCTGGAACATGATCCAGTGGAACCTCTTGCCGACCTCGCCGTCAGGAATGCGCTTCAGCCGATCGCCCAGCAGCTCGGCGGCTGTGCGCATCGTCGTCTCGGCATCGTCGTAGTTCACACTGCCCACGAGAAGGGCGCCCTGCGGCTGAGTCATGCCTCCAGGCTATCCGCCCGCGCGGCGTCGGTCGCGGCATCCTGCGCCTTCGATGCCGGCTGGTTAGGATGGCCTTACGAGCGGACGGAGACGCCGGCCCGGAAAGGTTCACCACATGAGCTTCATCACGTCATCGGCGCTGCAGGAGACGGGTTACGTCGCCCTCGACCGGTACGACCAGGCGGCCGACCCCGCCGAGTGGCTGGACCTCGAGTACGTCGGCTGGCGCTCTTCCGGCATCACCCGCTTCGCACCCCTCGCGAGCTACGCGGGTGACATCGAATGCAACGGCTTCTGGAACCACACGCCCCCGCGCACCGACAAGGACGGCGTCTGGATCCCGTCGCAGGTCGAGAAGGCGCCGAACCTCGCCCGACGCGCGCAGGAGCCCGGCGCCAACGTCGGACGATGCCGCGTGATCGAGCTCCAGCCGAACACCTACGCCGACGCGATCTATAACCTGCACCAGGACGACAACAACCGCATGAACGAGGAAGGTGGCGGCTGGGTCGTGCGCGCCTGGTTCAACCTCACCGACGACCCGGACTCGCTCCTCATCCTGCGCGAAGACCGTTTCGACCCCGGCACCGAAGTGCGACTGCCGCTGCCGGCCGGCAGCCGCATCATCGTCGACACGCAGCGCTTCTGGCACGCCGTCTGGCACCGGGGCCCAGCGCCGAGATACTCGCTCATCACGTCGTGGACGTCCGGCCCGGAGCTCGACGCCTACATCGAGCAGAACCATGGCGATCAGCATCCGCAGAGCGTCGCGCTCGACCCGGAGATGATCGATGCGGCTCAGGACGAGATGCACCGCCGCATCGAGGAGCGCCGCAAGGCGTTCGAGGCGCAGGGCATCGTGATGGAACCGCCCGCCGACCTGTACGGCTGAGCCCTCAGACCGTGCGGCCGCCCTCGATCCGCACGACTCGGTCGACGGTTCCCGCCGGCGGCTCGACGTGCGAGATGAGCAGCACGGACTGATCCCCTGCCGCGCCCAGCAGATCACGCAGCAGGGCATCGGATGCTTCGGGATCGACCCCTGCGGTCGGCTCATCCAGCACGAGCACGGGGAATCCGCGCAGCAGCGCCCGCGCGAGCGCGATCCGCTGGGCCTGACCGCCCGACACCAGCGCGCCGCGATCGCCGACGCGTGCATCCAGTCCGCCGCGGTCGCGCACCCACGTGCCGAGCCCGACCCGATCGAGCACGGCGAGCAGCTCATCATCGGTCGCGGTGTCGCGCGCGAACAGCAGGTTCTGACGGATGTCCTCGTCGAACAGCTGCGGGCTCTGCTCGCACAGCCCGACGATGCGCCGAAGGGCCGGCCCGGACAGCGTCGCGGCGTCCGTCCCGCCGATCGTGTATTCGCCGTCCGCGCGGAGGAACCCGACCAGCACCGATGCCAGCGCGCTCTTGCCCGCCCCACTCGGCCCCGACACGAGCACCCGCTCGCCAGGGGCGAGATCGAACGTCACGCCGCGCAGCGCCGGCGCGCCACCGGGCCATGACGCGGTCACATCGCGCAGATGCAGCGCAGCACCTGTCGGGGACTCGTCGGTCCCGGCATCCGATCGCAATTCCATCGGCACCGCGGAAGGCAGCACGTCGACGATGCGCTGCGCGCTCGTTCGCACGCTGCGCCACGACGACGCCGCGATCGGCACGGCGCCGAACACCTCGAAGACCACCATCGGCACGAGCACGACGACCGCGAGCCACGGCCCGTCGATCGCGCCGGACGCCAGGCCCCGAGAGGCGACGACCAGCGCCCACACCGATGCCGCCCCGGCGAGCACCGAGACGACGCCGGCCGCCACGGCCTGCGCCAGTGATGCGCGGGTGACGGCGCGACGAAGAGCCGCGTCGGCCCGTGCGACGCGTGAACGGGCCTCGGGCTCAGCCCCGTAGGCGAGCAGCACGTCCAGGCTGCCGAAATAGTCGACGACGGATGCCGAGAGCTCGGCGCGCAGCGACGACAGCTGCTTCTCCGCCCGTGAACCGAACACCCAGCCGAGTCCGATCGCGACCAGCGCCGCCGCAGCGAGGCACGCTGCCAGAGTGAGGGCGGCCGGCGGCGACACGAAGGCGACGAAGGCCACTGCTCCGACGGCGACGACCCCCGTCACCACGAGCGGCTGCACCACGCGCAGCGGCAGGTTCTGCAGGTTCTCGACATCGTCGACGAGCGCGGAGAGCACCTGTCCGCGATCCGTCGTGCCCAGGCCGGCGGGTGACAGCGGGATGAGCCTGCGCACCATGTCGGAACGCGTCGTGGCCAGCTGTCGCAGCGCCGCATCGTGGCCGGAGAGCCGCTCCAGGTAGCGGAACACCGCCCGCGAGACCGCGAAGAACCGCACACCGACCACCGCGACGGACAGCGGCACCAGCGAGTCGACGATCGAGGCGCTGACGATCAGCCAGCCGCTGACCGCGAGCAGGCTCACCGCGGCCGCGGCCGAGAGCACGCCCCAGATGACCCCGGGCAGGAAACGGCGTACGGGCGGCTGCGCGAGGCCGAGGATGTCGCGGACGTTCGTCATACCCGCACCCCCAGCGTAACGATCCGATCAGCGATGGCACGAGCCGTGCGACGGTGCGAGACGAGCAGGATCGTGGCGCCGGCATCCGCCCGGTCACGCAGCGCTGTCCACAGCCGCGCCTCGGTGTCTGCATCGAGCGCACTCGATGGCTCATCCAGCGCGAGCACTCGCGCGGGGACGGCTGCGTGCCGGTACAGCGCCCGCGCGACGGCGACGCGCTGCGCCTGCCCGCCTGACAGCCCGCTCCCCTGCACGCCGAGTTCCTGGGCCGGGTCGAGATCGGCCGCGCATGCGGCGTCGAGGGCATGGCGGATGCCGTCGGCATCCGGATCCGCGTCGCCCAGCCCCACGTTCGAGGCGATCGTGCCCTGCATCAATCCCGGCGCCTGCCCGGCCCATGCGAGCCAGTCGGAGGGAGCGAGGTCGCGGACGTCGTCACCCGCGAACGTGGCAGTGCCATCGAACTCGGCTGCGCCGCGCAGGGCGGCGAACAGGCTGGACTTTCCGGAGCCGCTCGGGCCTTCGACAAGGGTGATCGTGCCGGGCTTCGCCTCGAAAGAGACGGGTGGGAGGTCGCGGACACGGAGGTCGACGACGCACAACTCCGGAGCTTCTGCCTCCAACCGGGGTTCCAGCGCCGATAGATCAGGGATCGGCGAAGAAGCTCCGGAGTTGTGCGGAGCCGCGGCACCCGCTGCATCCAGCACCTCGAACACGTCCTCGGTCGCCGCCACACCCTCCGCAGCGGCGTGGAACTGCACCCCGACCTGCCGGATCGGCAGGAACGCCTCGGGCGCGAGCAGCAGCACGAACAGCCCGATCTCGAGCGGCATGTCCCCCGCGAGCAGCCGGAAGCCCACGGTGACCGCGATTAGGGCGACAGCGAGCGACGCGAGCAGCTCCATCGCGAAGCCGGAGAGGAACGAGAACCGCAGCACCTTCATCGTCTCGCGCCGGTACTGATCCGCCGTCGCCTCGATCCGCGTCGCGGCCCGCCGGTCGCGCCCGAACAGCCGCAGCGTCGCGAGCCCCTGCACGGTGTCGGCGAAGCGCGCGGCGAGATGCTGCAGCGTCTCCCATTGCCTGCGCTGCACCGTGCGCGTCGCGATGCCGATGAGGATGAGGAACAGCGGGATCAGCGGCAGAGTGATCGTCGCGATCAGACCGCTGGGCCAATCCCGCCACCACATCACCAGCACGATCACCGGCGTCGCGATCACGGTCAGAACGAGCTGCGGCAGATACCGCGAGAAGTAGGTGTCCAACGCCTCCAGCCCGTGCCCGGCCGTGACGGCGAGGGAGGCCTGGTTGCGCTGCGCCAGCCAACCAGGTCCGAGCCGCCCGACGGCCCCGATCAGCGCCGACCTCAACTGCATGCCTGTGCGGGCAGCGGCGGCCGTGCCGGCGGCGTCGGATGCCGCGATCAGCGTGCCGCGCAGCAGCGCGAGTCCGAGCAGCCAGACCAGGGACGCCACGACAGGACGCCCGGCCAGGGCGCCAGTGACGGCATCCGTCAGGAACCACGCGAACGCGATGACGACCGCGGTCTGCAGCACGCCGATCACCGCGGCGAGGACGAAGAACCCTCGTGCGGCGCCGGCGTACCGCACCAGCCTCGGATCGACGGGTTTCACGCGTGCGCCGGCGCCCCCTCGATCGATGCGCGAGTGACGCGCTTGCGGAACACCCAGTATGTCCACCCCTGGTACAGCAGCACCAGGGGCAGGGCGACCAGGGCCGTCCAGCTCATGATCGTGAGCGTGTACTCGGTGCTCGATGCATTGGCGATCGTGAGGCTGTACGCCGGGTCGATCGTCGACGGCAGCACGTTCGGGAACAGCGCCGCGAACAGCATGACGACGGCGAACAGCGTGGTGGCCGCACCGAATCCGAATGCCCAGCCCTCCCGTCCGCGCAGGTTCGACACGATCGACAGCACCAACGACACCGCGGCCAGCACCGCCAGCGCCAGAACCAGAAGAGAGAAGTGCGCGGTCACCGTCCACGCCAGGAAGACCGCCGCGACCACGAGCGTCACGACACCCGCGCGGAAGGCGAGTCGCCTGGCGTCCGCTCGCAGCTGACCGTCGGTCTTGAGCGCGACGAAGGTCACGCCGTGCGTGAAGAACAGCAGCAGGGTCACGGCGCCGCCGAGCAGGGCGTACGGGTTCAGCAGATCGAACACCGTGCCGACGTGCACGTGCCGCTCATCGAGGGCGACGCCCTGCACGATGTTCGCGAACGCGACGCCCCAGAGGAATGCGGGGACGGCCGAGCCGATCACGATCATGCGGTCGAAGCCCTGCTTCCACTTCAGCCCGTCGCGCTGGTGCCGGTACTCGAAGGAGACGCCGCGCAGGATGAGGGTGAGCAGGATCAGCAGCAGCGGCAGGTAGAACCCGCTGAACAGCGAGGCGTACCACTCGGGGAACGAGGCGAACAGGCAGGCGCCGGCGACTATCAGCCAGGTCTCGTTGAGGTCCCACACCGGGCCGATGGTGTTGATGATCTGCCGGCGGGTCACATCGTCGGCGCGTTTTCCGGAACCACCGAGGAACGGCAGCGACATGCCGACGCCGAAGTCGAAGCCGTCGAGCACGAAGTAGCCGACGAACAGGAAGGCGATGATGCCGAACCAGAGTGTGGCGAGATCCATTTCGCGTCCTTTCGATCAGTACACGGCCGACGGCGCTGGTGCCGCCTCGTCATGGGTCTCGGTGGTGTCCGGCCCCTTCTGGGCCGCACGGATGATCAGGCGTACCTCGACCACGGCGAGCGCCGCGTATATCGCGGTGAAGGCGATCAGCGAGATCAGCACCTCGAGTCCCGATGTGCCTGGTGAGACGCCGTCGCGCGTGCTCATCAGTCCGAACACGATCCAGGGCTGACGCCCCATCTCGGTGAACACCCAGCCGACGATGTTCGCCAGCAGGGCGAGCGGGTACGACCAGATCGCGAGCTTCCACATCCACTTCGCCGGCGGCTTCTTGGCCCCCTTGCGCGTGACCCACAGGCCGACCAGCGCGATGAACGCGTGCAGCATCCCGAGGCCGATCATCCAGCGGAACGCCCAGTACGTGATCCACAGCACCGGCGCGAAGTTGTCGATGCCGAGGTCCGCGTACTGCACGGCGTACTCGGCGTTGAGGTCGTTGATGCCGTGCACGCACGCGTCGAGCGTGTGCGTCGACAGCAGCGACAGCAGATACGGCACCCGGATCGAGAACAGCTCCGAGCTGCCGTCGGGCGTGCCGAGCGTGAACAGACTGAACGAGGCGTCGGCCCCGCAGACCGTGTCGAAGGTCGCCTCGGCCGCCGCCATCTTCATCGGCTGCGCGGCGTACATGGCGAGGCCGAGCTGGTCGCCGGTGAGCGCGACTCCGGCGGTGGAGACCAGCATCCCCCACAGTCCGAACTTCAACGAGATGCGCATGGTGTCGACGTGCTGACCGCGCATGAGGTGCCACGCGGACACCGAGATGATGACACCGGCGGCGAACATGAACGCGCCGAAGATCGTGTGCGGGAACGCCGCGAGCGCGACCGGATTCGTCAGCAGCGCCCAGATGTCGACGAGCTCGGCGCGGTTGGTCACCGGGTTGTACTCATAGCCGACCGGATTCTGCATGAACGCGTTGGCGGCGATGATGAAGTAGGCCGAGAGCACGCTGCCGATCGAGACGCACCAGATGGTCGCCAGGTGCAGCTTCTGCGGCAGCTTGTCCCAGCCGAAGATCCACAGCCCGATGAACGTGGCCTCGAAGAAGAAGGCCAGCAGTCCCTCGAATGCGAGCGGGGCGCCGAAGACGTCACCGACGAAGCGCGAGTAGTCCGACCAGTTCATGCCGAACTGGAACTCCTGCACGATCCCCGTGACGACGCCCATCGCGAAGTTGATCAGGAAGATCTTCCCGAAGAACCGCGTGAGGTGCAGATAGTGGATCTTGCCGGTGCGCACCCACGCCGTCTGGAAGATCGCGGCCGACGTGGCCATGCCGATCGTGAGGGGAACGAACAGGTAGTGGTAGATGGTCGTGAGACCGAACTGCCATCGGGATAGAACCAGTGGATCAAGCCACTCCATCGGAGGACTCCTTCTCTCGAAGGTGCACCGCGTGCACCCGGGAGTGGGCCGGAAGCGGCCCGCAGATGAGACGTCTTTGGCGTTGATTCCAGTATCCCGCGGCCCCGTTCCCCGCATGGCCGAAACGGCCCTTCGGGCGATAGGGATGTCGGATGCCGTCGATAGCGGCGAGGTATCGAGACGAAGCGAGCGCCGGTGTCGGATGCCGCGGCTAGCCTGTAGGCATGGCAACCCGTCGTCCTGCTCCCCCGGCTTTCGTGTGCACCGAATGCGGGTGGACGACATCGAAGTGGGTCGGGCGCTGCGGTGAATGCCAGCAGTGGGGCACGGTGCAGGAGCAGGCCGCGAAGACCGGCATCCTGCGTCAGATGACGCCGCTCGCTCCTGGGTCGGATCGCGCTGCGCGTCCCATCACACAGATCAGCACGGTCGACACTCCTCGTCGCTCGAGCGGTGTCGGCGAGTTCGATCGCGTGCTCGGCGGCGGCATCGTCCCAGGAGCGGCCGTTTTGCTCAGCGGCGAACCAGGAGTCGGCAAGTCGACGCTGCTGCTCGAGGTCGCCGCCCAGGCGGCGCGCGGCGGTCGTCGAGTGCTGTACGCCAGTGCTGAGGAGTCGCAGGCGCAGGTGCGACTGCGGGCCGAGCGCACCGGTGCTCTGCACGACGAGCTGTACCTGGCGAGCGAGACCGATCTCGCCACGATCCTCGGCCACATCGACGAGGTGAAGCCGGAACTCGTGATCGTCGACTCGGTGCAGACCGTGGCGTCCTCTCTCTCCGACGGCGCGGCCGGACAGCCCAGCCAGGTGCGTGAAGTCGCCGCCACCTTGATCAGGGTGGCGAAGGAACGGAGCCTTCCGATCATCATCGTCGGGCACGTCACGAAGGACGGGCAGGTCGCCGGCCCCCGCATCCTCGAGCATTTGGTCGACGTCGTCTGCCACTTCGAGGGCGACCGGCAGACCTCGCTGCGGTTCATCCGCGCGCTGAAGAACCGGTTCGGCCCCACCGACGAGGTCGGATGCTTCGAGATGACCGGCGACGGCATCGCCGAGGTGCCAGACCCGAGCGGGCTGTTCCTCGGCCACGGATCGACCGAGCCCGGCACGTGCGTCGCGATCTCGATGGAGGGCCGTCGCGCTCTGCCCGTCGAGGTGCAGGCGCTGACGGTGGAGTCCACGGCCCCGAACCCGCGGCGAGTGGTGTCAGGGCTCGACTCGGCGCGGGTCGCCATGGTGCTGGCGATCCTCGAGAAGCGTGGACGCATCCCCACCGGAAAGCTCGACGTCTACGTGTCCACCGTCGGCGGCGTGCGGTTCACCGAGCCCGCGGCCGATCTCGCGATCGCGATAGCCGTCGCGGGATCCATCCAGCAGTTCTCCGTGCCGCGCACGATCGCAGCGGTGGGAGAGCTCAGTCTCGCCGGCGAGGTGCGCGCGGTGACACAGGCGGCCCAGCGACGGTCTGAGGCGAAGCGGCTCGGCTACGAGCAGGTCATCGACGAGCGTTCGAAGTCGCTGGATGCTGCGCTCAACGACGTGAGATCGCGCAGCAGGGCGTCGCACCCTGCGAAGCCGCGTCGGGAGTCGGACGCCCCGCCGTTCTGACTGAGCGCGGCAGAGGACGCGCTCAGGCGTCGAGGGCGGCCAGCAGCTCGTCCGGCGACGCTTGCATCGGATGCGGTCCGGCGATGTCGAGGAACACCGTCGTGATCGTCTCCCGATGACTCGTCAGGAACGACCGCAGCCACTGGGGCGAATAGATGCCGACACCGGGAGGCAGATTCGCCGGCTTGTTCTTGGCATCGCTGAACAGCAGGAGAGCCACTTCGCCGGTGGTCGCGTCGCGATACGTCCACACCTCGCCGCCGTCGAGCGGGTTGTCCCGGTCGCCTGACCGCAGCAACGGCACGACCGTCGTCCCGTGACGCAGGGCGAGAGCGACTGCAGCCATGTCCTGCTTCTCGAGCGCCTGTGCGAGTGCTTCGGAGCGGAACTCCTCGGGCGCCGGCTTCTTGGCCGCACTCTTCGACTTCTTCGCTGCCATGCATCCAGCCTAGAGACTGTTCGCGGCGGACAGATACGGCGCGGTGAAACGATTGGGGCCCTCTCGAGTCGTCCATTGGGGACTGGAGTACTCGAAAGGGCCCTCGAACTCTCGATCGGTGAATGTCGAAGCGCTGGGGACGCTGAATACGACGCCACTGGGGATGGCTTGCACCGAATTATCCCGAGAGCACTCCCAATGGTATCCCAAAGGATTCCGTCTGTCAGCACCGGATCGATCGGACCCGGCATCGATCGGAGGACCGTCGACGCCGCAGAAGGCGCTCAGTACAGCAGGATCTGCCTGGTCTGCGCACCGTCGAAGCCCCCGATCGAAACGGCGACGTGGTACGACGCGCCGCCGCCGGGCGCGCGCGGCCGATTCTCCTGGTCGCAGGTCGCCACGTCCGAGCGCGTACGGTCCCATTGGACAGGGGTCGCGCTGGTCACGGTCTGACCGGCCGAGAGCGTCACCACCATGCTGCTGGGGTCTTCCTGGCAGTCGGTGGACCTCCACCAGGTGTCGCTGCCGCTGGACACCGTGAACACCTGGGTGGTCGATCCGACGTCGATCGTGCAATCCGTCGCGCCGGTGTTCTTCAGAGAGATCGACAGCTGCGGCAGCGCGCCCGCGGGGTAGGTGTCGGCATCCGTGACCGCTTCGACCGCTACATCACCGGCCTGGCACGGCACCGCCGTGGGTGTCTCCTCCTCGGTCGGCTCGGGTGCCGGCGTCTCGGACGTGGTCGGAGTCGGGCTGTCGGTCGCCGGAGGCGCCGACGAGGTGGGCGCGGGTGCCGGTTCGGCGCCGGCATCCGTCCAGGGTTGCGCGATCGCGAGCCAGACGCCGGCGGCGACCGCGAGGACCAGCACGATCAGGCCGCCGAAGAAGACGATCCTGCGCCGCCGGTACACGGCCTCGCTTCTGCGACGACGAGCCATCACAGGTTCTTCAGCATGCGGGTGTTGCCGAGCGTGTTCGGCTTCACATGCGCGAGATCGAGGAACTCCGCGACCCCCTCGTCGGGGCTGCGCAGCAGCTGCGAGTACACGTCGGGGTCGACGACCTGCTCACCGATCGGCGAGAAACCGCGACGCGTGAAGAAGTCGACCTCGAAAGTGAGGCAGAACAGTCGGCGAAGTCCCAGCGCGACGGCGCGCTCCTCCAGCCCCTCCACCAGGGCGCGGCCCACGCCGTGGTGCAGCCAGTCGTCACGCACGATCAGTGTGCGCACCTCTCCGAGGTCCTCCCACATGACGTGCAGTGCACCGCATCCGATGAGCTCGCCGTCGCGCTCAGCCACGACGAACTCCTGCACGGCGCCGTACAGCACCGCGAGGTCCTTGCCGAGCAGGATGCGTCGCTCGACCAGCGGCTCCAGCAGGGTGTGGATGCCGAGGATGTCGGCGCTGCGCGCCGGGCGGACGGTGTACTCGCTCACGTGTCCAGCCTAAACTCGCGGCGCCGCATGCCCTGTATTCGCGCGCTGGGCACGAAGAAGGGCGGATGCCGAAGCATCCGCCCTTCTCACATGCAGGGGTTACTCGCCCGAGGCCGCCGCCAGGTCGGGGCTCGAGGTGATCGCTCCGCCGGTGTTGATGCCGACCGAGACCTTCTCGCCGCGGGCGCTGGTCTCGAACTGGAACTTGCCGTCCGCAGCATCCACCTTCACGTGGTCGCCGGGGTTGAGCTCACCGTGGAGGATCTTCTCGGACAGCTGGTCCTCGATCTCGCGCTGCATCGCACGACGCAGCGGGCGGGCACCGAGTGCAGGGTCGAAACCGATCTCGATCAGACGCTCCTTGGCCGACTGCGACAGCTCCACGGTCATGTCGCGGTCGAGCAGACGGTCGCTGAGGCGCTTGACGAACAGATCGACGATCTGCACGAGCTCTTCCTTCGACAGCTGCGGGAAGACGATGACGTCGTCGACGCGGTTGAGGAACTCGGGCTTGAAGTGCCGCTTGAGCTCTTCGTCGACCTTGCCCTTCATCCGCTCGTAGCTCGTCTGCGCGTTGCCCTCGATCTGGAAGCCGACAGGTCCTCCGGCGATCGCGGACGATCCGAGGTTGGTCGTCATGATGATGACCGTGTTCTTGAAGTCCACGACCCGACCCTGACCGTCGGTCAGGCGACCCTCTTCGAGGATCTGCAGCAGCGAGTTGAAGATGTCGGGGTGCGCCTTCTCGATCTCGTCGAACAGCACGACCGAGAACGGCTTGCGGCGCACCTTCTCGGTGAGCTGGCCGCCCTCTTCGAAGCCGACGAACCCTGGAGGGGCACCGAACAGCCTGGAGACGGTGTGCTTCTCACCGAACTCGCTCATGTCGAGCGAGATCAGTGCGCCCTCGTCGTCGAAGAGGAACTCGGCGAGCGCCTTGGCGAGCTCGGTCTTTCCGACACCAGTCGGGCCGGCGAAGATGAACGAGCCAGAGGGGCGCTTCGGGTCCTTCAGACCGGCGCGCTGGCGACGGATCGTGCGGGAGAGCGCCGCGATGGCCTCTTCCTGCCCGACGACGCGCTGGTGCAGCGCCTTCTCCATGAAGACGAGCCTGCTCGACTCCTCTTCCGTCAGCTTGAACACCGGGATGCCGGTGGCCTGTGCGAGAACCTCGGCGATCAGGCCCTCGTCGACCACTGCTGCGGTCGCGACGTCGCCGGAGCGCCACTGCTTCTCGAGGCGCAGACGCTCGGCGAGGAGGCTCTTCTCCTCATCGCGCAGGGCTGCGGCCTTCTCGAAGTCCTGCTCCTCGGATGCCGCTTCCTTCTGCTCGCGCACAGCGGCGATCTTGTCGTCGAATTCGCGCAGCTCTGGCGGGCTGGACAGGATCGACAGACGCAGGCGTGCGCCGGCCTCGTCGATCAGGTCGATGGCCTTGTCCGGCAGGAATCGGTCGGCGACGTAGCGGTCGGCGAGGTTGGAGGCCGCGACGATCGCGCCGTCGGTGATCTGCACCTTGTGGTGCGCCTCGTATCGATCGCGCAGTCCCTTGAGGATGTTGATCGTGTGCGGCAGGCTCGGCTCGGCGACCTGGATCGACTGGAAGCGGCGCTCGAGCGCAGCATCCTTCTCGAAGTGCTTGCGGTACTCGTCGAGCGTGGTCGCACCGATCGTCTGCAGCTCGCCACGGGCGAGGAGCGGCTTCAGGATGCTGGCCGCGTCGATCGCGCCCTCGGCGGCACCCGCACCCACGAGGGTGTGGATCTCGTCGATGAAGACGATGATGTCGCCGCGCGTGCGGATCTCCTTCGTGACCTTCTTCAGGCGCTCTTCGAAATCACCGCGGTAGCGGGATCCTGCGATGAGCGAGCCGAGGTCGAGCGAGTAGAGCTGCTTGTCCTTCAGCGTCTCGGGCACGTCGCCCTTGACGATCGCCTGGGCGAGACCCTCGACGACGGCCGTCTTGCCGACGCCGGGCTCGCCGATCAGGACGGGGTTGTTCTTGGAGCGGCGGGAGAGGATCTGCATGACCCGCTCGATCTCCTTCTCGCGCCCGATCACCGGGTCGAGCTTGTTGTCGCGGGCGGCCTGGGTGAGGTTGCGGCCGAACTGGTCGAGCACGGCGGATCCGCCCTGGGCGGCCTGCTGGCTGTCGTTCGTGGCCGCGCCGACGGCGGCGGGCTCGCGGCCGGGGGCACCGGAGAGCAGCTGGATGACCTGCTGGCGCACCTTGTTGAGATCTGCACCGAGCTTGACGAGCACCTGGGCTGCGACGCCTTCGCCTTCGCGGATGAGGCCGAGCAGGATGTGCTCGGTGCCGATGTAGTTGTGGCCGAGCTGCAGCGCTTCGCGCAGGCTCAGCTCGAGCACCTTCTTGGCGCGCGGCGTGAACGGGATGTGTCCGGTCGGCTGCTGCTGCCCCTGACCGATGATGTCCTGCACCTGCTCGCGCACGGCGTCGAGGGAGATGCCCAGACTCTCGAGAGCCTTGGCGGCGACGCCTTCGCCCTCGTGGATGAGGCCGAGCAGGATGTGCTCGGTGCCGATGTAGTTGTGGTTGAGCATCTTCGCCTCTTCTTGGGCGAGGACGACGACACGACGGGCTCGGTCTGTGAATCTCTCGAACATTGTCAACTCCTTGGTTCGCACGGGGCGAATGCACTGACGCCAGACGGCTCTTCAGCGCCTGTACATCGAGAGTAACGAGCGATCGGGGTCGATAAGCCCGTGTTCGCCGTCGGCATACCCCGTGACGGCGTCTGGCGAGCGGATGCGTCGATGAGGGTTGACGGCATTATCGACAGTCGTTATGTTAACGGAAGTCGATAACAACGATATTCGATATGGAGGTTCATATGGACACGCGCGACGGACGCCCGTCCTTCAGCGAAGCGGTGGCGTTGGGCCTGGTCGCCACAGGCGCTGTGAGCATCGGGATCGCGTCGATCTTCGGCGCCGTGGGGGCAGGGTTCGAGATCTTCGGTTCACCGGTTGCGGTGGCCCTGCCTGTGAACGGCGCGGAGATGACGTCGCTTGCGGATGCGGACGGGGTCGCTGCGGCGGAGTACACGCAGTCGCTCGTGTCGTTCGAGACGCTGGATGCCGGAACCCGCTGGCTGCTGCTCGCAGAGGCCGCGCTTCCCGCTGTGGCGACCGTGATCGTGTGCGCTGCACTGTGGTGGCTGGGGCTGTCGCTGATCCGGCAGCGGGCTTTCCGGCGGTCGATGGTCCCGATGCTGGCGACAGCCGCGTTCGCTCTCATCGTGACGGGGATGATCGGACCGTTGCTGGGTGCGATCGCTCGTGCTCAGGCGGTCGAGCAGCTCACGGCATCCGGCGCCGACACGGACGGGTTCTGGATGTTCCTGTACGAATTGAATCCCGCGTCGGTCGGGTGGGGCATCGCACTGGCACTCGTGGGCACGGCGTTCGAGGTCGGTCGACGGCTGCAGCGCGAGACGGAAGGACTGGTGTGATGATGGCCCGCACTCCCGAACTCCAGGCGCGGCGCGACCGGAGCGACCTCGTGACAGGCGTCATCGTCGGCGCGGTCGTGATCGCGTTCCTGCTGTATCGCGGCGCGAACGCCGTCGCATCCCTCTTCGCGGCGCCGGGTGCCGTCACCGTCGATGCTCCCATTCCCGCCCAGAAGGTCATGACAGGTCTGGGCCAGGGGACGGAGGCGACGGTCACGAGCGGCACCCTCGTCGTCGCGGACGTCAACACGGTCAGCGTGATCTGCCTCGTGCTCGCCATCGTTCTCAGCACACTGGGACTCGTCGCCGCGGCGACGCTCGGTGTGTGCAGCTGCATTCGCATGCTTCGCGGAAGAATCTTCGACCGGGTGAATGTGCGACTGCTGCTCCTCCTCTCGATGAGTTTCCTTCTCGCATGGGCCGGCGAATACTGCTTCCGGACCATGGGACTAAACGGGGTGTTCGCCGCATTGGATGAGTACGGCGGCCGGACCGACCTCGACTTCGCCAGCATCTCGCTCGTGGTCGCCGCTGTCTCCGTCGGCGTGCTGGTGATCGTGTTCCGTCGAGGCGTAGCGCTTCAGAAGGAGACGGAGGGACTGGTGTGAGTCCCGCAGACAGCGACGACGAGTTCACCGGCATCCACTGCCGGCTCGACGAGTTGCTCACCGAACGAGAGATGACGCTCACCGAGTTGAGCGCGCGAGTCGGAGTGAGCATCGTCAACCTGTCCGTTCTGAAGAACGATCGGGCACGGGCGATCCGGTACTCGACGTTGCGGGCGATCTGCGATGCGCTCGGTTGCGAGGTCGGCGAGTTGCTGGTGCTGGCGTAGCAACGGTCACCGGCCGCCCGCTCATCACTCCACCGGACATGTTCATCGCGGCGTCACAGACATCCCGGCTACGCGCCGGTTAGGACACCTGCGACATGGGCATTCCTCCCCATCCTCGCGCGCGTTCCCGGACCGCCCGACTGCGTAGGCTCGAGACCATGAACATCGACCGGAACCTGCGCTCGCGCATCCTCATGACCCTCCCGATCGCGGCCCTGGCCATCTCGCTCGCGGCCTGCGCCGGCGGGCCGGGCGGTTCCGGCGGCTCGGATCGGCCATCGGCCGATGAACTCAGCTCCGGCATCACGACGATCCTCGAGGACAGCGGTCAGGGCGACCTGCTCACCGAGGACCAGGTCGACTGCATCGCCGCAGAATTCCTCGACTCCGAGGTCTCCGACCAGGACCTCAAGAACATGGCCGGAGGCGAAGACCTGCAGACCTCGCAGGAGGCGAAGGACCTCGTGACGTCGACCATGCAGGAGGCCGTCAGCGTCTGCGCACCCGCCGAGTGATCTCTCACGCCTGAGGACGGCGCCTACGAATTCCGAGGATGGCGGATGCTTCGGCATCCGTCATCCTTCGTCATCTATGCATGGGAATGAACGAACACTCCTAACGTTGATCCCTAAGGCGCTCATCCCCGCGCCCCTCGACTTGGAGTCTCATGAGCAGCACAACACGCGCCCAGAAAGCGCCTGACACCCGCAGCCCCGCACGGAAGCTTCTGACATCGTTCGGGTTCCAGATCCTCGCGGCCCTGGTCCTCGGCATCGCAGCCGGACTCATCGCCGTGCAGCTCGGCGCCAGCAAGGACAACCCGACTGTCCTGTCGGACACCCTCGGCACGATCGGCAGCTCGTACGTCACGTTGCTGCGCACCGCCGTCGTGCCGCTCGTGTTCGCCGCGATCGTCGCGAGCATCTCGAACCTCCGCCGTGTTCAGAACGCCGCGCGCCTCGCCGGGCAGACCCTGCTGTGGTTCGCGATCACCGCCTTCATCGCCGTGACGATCGGGATCGTACTCGGGCTCGTCATCCAGCCCGGCGCGCGCGCCGGCGAGGGCCTCGAGACCGGTGAGCCGCGCAACGTCGGCTCCTGGTGGAACTTCCTGATCGGTCTCATCCCGCAGAACTTCCTCGGCCTCGAGGTCGGAACCTCTGTGGATCCGGCATCCGGCGCGGCATCCTCCAGCGTCGACTTCAACATCCTCCAGATCATCGTGATCTCCGCCGTCGTCGGCATCGCGGCGCTGAAGGCCGGACGCAAGGCCGAGCCGTTCCTCGCCTTCACCGAGTCGTTCCTCAAGGTCATCCAACGAGTGCTGTGGTGGATCATCCGCATCGCCCCCATCGGCACCTTCGGCCTGATCGGGAACGCCGTCATCCAGTACGGGACGGACAAGCTCGCCTCGCTCATCTGGTTCGTGGCCGCCGTCTACATCGGCCTCGCACTGGTGCTATTCGTGGTGTACCCGATCCTCGTGAAGACCCACGGGCTGTCGATCAAGCAGTACTTCTCCGGCGTGTGGCCGGCAGTGCAGCTGGGCTTCGTCAGCCGTTCCTCCCTTGGCACCCTCCCGCTCACGCAGCGCGTCACCGAGCGCAACCTCGGCGTGCCCAGCTCGTACGCGTCCTTCGCAGTGCCGTTCGGGTCGACCACCAAGATGGACGGCTGCGCCGCCATCTACCCGGCCATCGCCGCGATCTTCGTCGCACAGTTCTTCGGCATCGAGCTGAGCTTCATCCAGTACCTGCTGATCGTCCTGGTCTCCGTCGTCGGCTCCGCCGCCACCGCCGGCACGACCGGCGCGACCGTCATGCTCACGCTCACGCTGTCGACACTCGGCCTGCCGCTCGAGGGCGTCGGTCTGCTGCTCGCGATCGACCCGATCCTCGACATGGGCCGTACGGCGGTCAACGTCGCCGGTCAGGCGCTCGTGCCGGCCATCGTCGCGAAGCGCGAGGGCATCCTCGACGAGGAGCTCTACAACGCTCGTCGCGAGGGCCTGCCCTTCGCGGACGACTCGGACGAGGATGCCGTGGACGAGGACGCCTCGAAGACGGAGCCCGCTTCCACCCGCTGAGTCCACAAGCGAGAAGGGACTTCCTGCACGAGACGCGCGTTCCCACGCCCAGTCTCATGCAGGAAGTCCCTTTTCACGCGAGGAGTCCCTCCTCACTCACGCCCGCCCAGGAAGGCGCACGGCCCCTCTCGTGTCGAGCGCCAGCTCCTCAGCATCCATCGCCGTGATCAGCTCGCGCATCACCTCTTCGTCGAGGTTGCCCGCATCGCGCTCCGCCAGGAGCACCTCGCGCCGCACCTGCAGCCAGCCGCGTGACAGCGCCACCAGATCCTCGGTCGAGGGACGGGCAGCCGCCTCTTCCGCCTCCTGCGCCTGATCGGTGTCGGTCTCGACCCTGGTCATCCGATTCGCGAAGGCGTCGAACGTGCGCAGATCGATCTCGCCGTACTTCTGCTCCCACACCTCGCGCTGCTCGGCGAGGAACGCCTTGCCCGCCTGCTTGCTGCGTGCGCGCACAGAGGCGAGCGCCTGCACGTCGGCCTCGTGATCGACATCGCTCGCCACACCGAGACGACGGATCAGCAGCGGCAGCGTGAGCCCCTGCAGCAGCAGGGTTCCGACTGTGACGATGAACGCGACGATCACGATCGCGTGCGACGGACCGGTGGGGAGCTCGGCGATGTCGGCGGCGGCGATCGCGGTCGCCAGGGTCACGACGCCGCGCATGCCCGCCCAGGAGATCACCGCGTTGTCCTTCCAATCGAGTGCGGGCTCGGTCAGCCTGTCGCGGATCTCGTCGGCCGTCTGCCGTCTGCGTTGCGGCCGCGTCGCCCGATCCGGGTGCGTGGCGGCGAACCGTGCTCGCCGCTCGTCGTCGAGTCGTTCGCGGCGCGCCCACTCCCCCGACGCGATCGCTCGCTCCCACCGCTTCAGCCGCAGTCGCTGCATCCACACCGCGAACGCGTGCGCCGGGTAGATGTACAGCGGGCGCACCACGAGCACCACGAGCAGCACGGCACCCGAGAGCCACATGATGTGCTCGACCGACTCGTCGCCGAGATCATCGAGCACCCGCGGGAACTGCAGGCCGATGTAGGCGAACACGAAGCTCTCCAGCAGAAGGTCGGCCGACAGCCACAGCGGCGTCTCCTGCTGCCGGGTCGTGTAGTCGGTGCGCGGAGCGTTGTATCCGACGTACAGGCCCATAGCGACGACCGCGAGCACGCCTGATCCACCGAGGTGCTCGGCGATGGCGTACGCGCCGAACGGCACCAGCAGCCCGAACGTGCCGATCACGACGGGATCGGCGACACGCATGCGCAGCTGATGCAGAAGGATGCCGAAGACGAGCCCGACCACGACGCCCACCACAACGGCGACGATGAACTGCCAGACCCCGTCCCACACTCCGATAGTCGCACCGGCGATGATCGCCGCGAACACCCGGTACAGCGTCAGCGAGGTCGCATCGTTGATCAGGCTCTCGCCCGACAGCACCGTCATGACCCGCCGCGGCAGCCCGAGCTTGCGTCCGATCGCAGCGGCGGACACGGCATCCGGCGGCGCGACGATCGCACCGAGCAGCAACGCCCCGGGAAGGGTCAGGGCAGGGAAGATGAGCCAGGCGACCAGTCCGGCGACGAGCGCAGTGAGCAGCACCAGCCAGATACCGAGCCTGCGGATCTGCGGAAGGCTGCGCTTGAACCCGACGAACGACACATCCAGCGCCGCCGAATACAGCAGCGGAGGCAGCACGAGGCTCAGCAGCACGTGCCCGTCGATCGCCATCTCGGGCATGAAGGGGAGGAAGGATGCCGCGAGCGCGACGACCGTGACGAGCAGAGGAGCCGGCCACCCCCGCCATCGTGCGACCGCCGCCACTGCGACGGCTCCGACAAGCACGTAGAAAACGGTGGCGTCCATGAGTGAATGCTAGCGACGCCGCCAGTGGAGGCGCTCGCGATTCCGGTGCGCTGCGAGAGCTGCCTCGCGATTCACGAAGACGATTCGTCGAGGCGCCCGCGCAGCCGGGCGTTCTCATCCTCCAGCTCGAGGACCCGTGCGATCGCGGCGATGTTCATACCGTCACCGCGCAGCCTGACCGCGCGCTGAAGCCGTTCGATGTCGTCATCGCTGTAACGTCGCGTGCCGCCATCGCTCCGCGACGGAGTCAGCAGACCTCTGCTCTCGAAGAGACGCAGAGTGGCCTCGGGCAGTCCGACCAACTCGGCCGCCACCGCGATGCCGTAGACCGGCATGTGGGACTTTCGTTCCGTCATCCTGAGAGATTCCTTAGATACTTGCATATTTTCGAGATCATGTTCTATAACAAATCTATAGCACGGGGTACAGATAAGTACCCGCGAACCGCCCGCATGGGCCGCATGAAAGGAGACAACTCATGGCACTGTCATTCGATCCGTTCAGTCAGCTCGATCGCTTCGCCGCGAGCGTGCTGGACTCCGTTCGCGCGCCTCGGCTGATGCCGGTGGACCTCTTCCGCGACGGGGAGAGGTACGTCCTGCACGCCGACCTCCCCGGGGTCGATCCCGGTTCGATCGACGTCGACCTGGACGGCGGTCAGCTCACGCTCCGCGCACAGCGCACCGCCGACAATCAGGAAGGCGTGCGCTGGCTCGCACGCGAAAGGGGCTCCGGCTCTTTCCTGCGCCAGTTCACACTCGGTGACGGAGTCGATCTCGATGGGATCAGCGCCTCCTACGAGAGCGGTGTGCTCTCCGTGATCATCCCGGTCAGCGAACGCGCGAAGCCCCGCAAGATCGAGGTCGAATCCAGTGAGCGCCGACAGGCCATCGACGCCTGATCCCGGCTCGTTCAGCACAGGAAATCGTTCACCACAGAGAGGAGTATCAGCATGCGCATCACCCACGAGATGAGTCGGTTCCTCGCAGACATGGAGTATCCCGCGACGAAGGACGACCTTCTGCGCGAGGCGATGAGGGACGGGCTCGGTCCGGCCGACGTCGCCCTGCTCGAAGACCTTCCCGAGCAGAGCTACAGTGCCGGCTGGCACATCAGGTATCGACTCGGATCGCGTGCCCTGTCGGACGCCCTGACGGCGGTCCGGCCGGCGCTCGCCTGACGAGCGTCCCGCAGCCGGATGGGAGGGCGGGGAATTCCCCGCCCTCCTCTTCGGTTGCCTTCCGTGATGACTTCCGCAGCCCCCGCCCTGTCCGTACTCGACCTCGTCCCGGTACGCACCGGCCAGACAAGTGCGGAGGCCATCGCGGCCTCCCTCAGCCTCGCTGAGATCGCCGACCGTCTCGGCTACCGCCGGTATTGGTTCGCCGAGCACCACAACATGCCGGCGGTGGCATCCACCACTCCCCCGGTGCTGATCGCCGCCGCGGCCTCGCGCACCGAGCAGATGCATCTGGGCTCGGGCGGCGTCATGCTCCCGAACCACGCGCCGCTCATCGTCGCCGAGCAGTTCGCCGCCCTCGAGGCCATCGCGCCCGGCCGCATCGACCTCGGCCTCGGCCGCGCACCCGGCAGCGATCCGGTGATCACCCAGCTGCTGCGCACGTCAGGCACCACGAGCGACGTCGAGCAGTTCCCCCGGTACGTGCAGGACATCTCGCTGCTGCTCTCGGGCGAAGGCGCGACCGTGCGGTTCACGTCCGGCGGCGAGTACACCGTGCACTCCACGCCCGCGGCCACCGGAGCGCCCGTCGTCTGGCTGCTCGGCTCGAGCGACTACTCCGCGCAGCTCGCAGCATCCCAGGGCCTGCCCTACGTCTTCGCGAACCACTTCTCCGGCCAGGGCCTCGAACGCGCCCTCGACCTGTACCGCACCGGCTACCAGCCCAGCGAGGCACACCCGGAGCCGCGCACGTTCCTCACCGTCAACGCCGTCGCCTCGCCCACGGCCGAGGAGGCCGAGGCACGTGCCCTCCCTCAGCTGCGGATGATGTCGCGCCTGCGCCTGAACAAGCCACTCACCGCTCTCGAGACCGTCGAGGAGGCGATCGCCGCAGGCATCGCCGAGGCGGATGCCCAGGCCGAGCAGGTCGTGCAGTCCGCACGGGAGCGCTGGTTCGTCGGCACCGGAGAATCGGTCGCCGCTGAGGTGCGCGCGTTCGCCGAGAAGCACGGCGTCGACGAGGTCATGCTCTCCCCCGTCGCCGGCGCGTACGACGCCGAGGCGATGGACTCCGCGGCGGGCCGGGCGCAGACCCTCGAGCTGGTCGCCGCCGCGCTGTAGTCGCGGCATCCGCCGGGGTATGGCCTTATCCACGCCCCGGGGGTACCGTCGGCAGTGTCGGCAATGTCGGAAGGGAGTTCGATGATGAGCACCACCAAGACCCGGGGTCTCTGGGTCGCATACGGAACGAACGGGGTCGTCGGCAGCATCCGCCATTCGGACGACGGGTACATCGTCGTCATGAGCGGGGCGGATGCAGAGACCGGCACCTACCCGTCACTCGAAGTCGCCAAGGGCGCGCTGTACTCGCACATGATCCCCGGCAGTGGCTGGCCGCGGTATCAGGAGCACTGACTCCTGCTCACTCCTCCGGAGCGCCGGAGAGCAGGTCGCGCAACCAGTCGCGCGCTTCGACGAACACGTCGTCGGCGTAGCGGTCGGGATAGTGCACGATCTGGCGGTCTGCCCGGGGGTACGAGCCGAGGAACACCACTCGAGGGCTGAAGCGGCGGATGCCGAGCAGGGCATCCGCCATCCGCTCGTCGTGCACGTGGCCGTCGGCATCCAGCACGAACCGGTACCGACCGAGCTCGTCACCGATCGGCCTGGACTCGATCAGCGAGAGGTTGATGCCGCGGGTCGAGAACTGCTCGAGCATCTCGAGCAGGGCGCCGGGGCGGTCGTTGGGGAGTTCGACGATCAGCGACGTCTTGTCCGCCCCCGTGGGCGTCGGAGGTGTGGCCGTGCGCGTCACGAGCACGAAGCGGGTGACGGCGGAGGTGTTGTCGCCGATCTCGGAGGCGAGCACGTCGACGTCGTAGTGCTCGGCGATGCCGGGAGGGGCGATGGCCGCCTGCGCGGGCAGCGTGCCGTCGAGCACGCCGATGGCGGATGCCACGTTGCTCGCGGCCGGAACGTGGGAGTGCCGCGGCAGATGCTCACCGAGCCATCCGTGGCACTGCGCGTAGGCGACGGGGTGCGCAGCGATCGACGTCACGTCCTCGAGTTTCGTGCCCGGTGCTGCGACGAGCACGAAGTTCACCTTCACCAGGTACTCGCCGATGATGCGCAGTCCCGGCAACGTCGCGAGAGCGTCCTGAGTGGTGGAGACACCGCCCTCGATCGAGTTCTCGATCGCGATCATCGCCGCGTAGCTGCGGCCCTCGAGCACGTCGGCGAGCGCCTCGCCGACGTTGAGCACGGGGCGTCGTTCCTGGCCCCATGCCTCTGCCACCTGGTCGAGTGCGGCTTCCGTGAAGGTTCCTGCGGGTCCGAGGTAGCTGTAGGTGCGCCGTTCAGTCACGCGTTTCACCCTAGCCCTTCCACTGGCTGTGAGACCGGGCCGCGATGATGCGCGCACGACGAGATCGAGGCAGACTGAACTCATGACGAGCCGTGCCGGCCTCCCCGCGGAGGAAAGTGACCTCATCGATGTCGACGAACTGATCGCCGCGTACTACGACCGCGTGCCCGATCCATCCGTCGCCGCGCAGAGGGTCGTGTTCGGCACCAGCGGCCACCGCGGCTCATCCCTTTCGAAGAGCTTCAACGAGCAGCACATCCTCGCCACCACGCAGGCGATCATCGATTACCGCCGCTCGCAGGGAATCTCCGGCCCGCTGTTCCTCGGCCGCGACACGCATGCGCTGTCGCTGCCGGCCGAGCGCAGCGCGATCGAGGTGCTCATCGCGAACGATGTCGACCTGCGCGTCGACTCCCGGGATTCGTACGTCCCGACTCCCGCGCTGAGCCACGCCATCCTCACCCACAACCGCGGCATGGCTGCTGATGCCGCGGGCAGGGCCGACGGGATCGTCGTGACCCCGTCGCACAATCCGCCGCGCGACGGCGGCTTCAAGTACAACCCTCCGCACGGCGGCCCCGCCGACACCGACGCGACCGGCTGGATCGCCGACCGCGCCAACGCGCTGATCGAGGGCGGCCTGGCGGAGGTGAAGCGCAAGAGCTTCGCCGACATCGACTGGGACTCGCTCCCGAATCACGACTTCCGCGATGCCTACGTGCGCGATCTGCCGAGCATCATCGACGTGGATGCGATCAGGAAGGCGGGTGTGCGCATCGGCGCCGACCCGCTGGGTGGGGCATCCGTCGAGTACTGGCAGCTGATCAAGGAGATGCACGACCTCGACCTCACGGTCGTCAATCCCGAGGTCGACCCGACCTGGCGGTTCATGACGCTGGACTGGGACGAGAAGATCCGCATGGATCCGTCCTCCCCCAACGCCATGGCGTCGTTGGTCGCGAAGAAGGGCGACTTCGACGTGCTCACCGGCAACGACGCCGACGCCGACCGGCACGGCATCGTCACCCCGGATGCCGGCCTCATGAACCCCAACCACTACCTCGCCGTCGCGATCGACTACCTGTTCTCGCACCGTGCGCAGTGGCCTCGGGATGCCGCGATCGGCAAGACCCTCGTCTCTTCGATGATCATCGATCGCGTGGCGGAGTCGCTGGGCCGACGGCTGCTGGAGGTGCCGGTCGGATTCAAGTGGTTCGTGCCGGGGCTCCTCGACGGTACCGTCGCATTCGGAGGCGAGGAGTCGGCGGGCGCATCGTTCCTGCGGCGTGACGGCAGCGCATGGTCGACCGACAAGGACGGCATCCTGCTGTGCCTGCTCGCCGCCGAGATCATCGCGGTCACGGGCAAGAGCCCGTCGGAGCGCTACGCCGAACTCGAGCAGGCGTTCGGAGCATCCGCGTATCAGCGAGTCGACGCCCCCGCGACCCCCGAGCAGAAGGCGACTCTCGGAAAGCTCGCACCGGATGCCGTGACGGCGACCGCCATCGCCGGCGAGAAGATCACCGCCAAGCTCGCCCATGCACCGGGCAACGGCGCGGCGATCGGCGGGCTCAAGGTGCAGACAGAGCACGCGTGGTTCGCCGCGCGCCCCTCCGGCACGGAGGACGTCTACAAGCTGTACGCCGAGAGCCTGCTCGGCCCTGAGCACCTCGCCGAGGTGCAGGAAGAGGCACGAGCCGTCGTGACGGCCGCTCTGGGCGGCTGACACGACGACCCGTCCGGCGGTGCTCAGTCCGCGACGGCCGGCGCCCCGAGCAGTTCGCGCACGCGACTGGAGACGCGGTGGAACTCCGGTGTCTCCAGCACCGTCGCATAGTCGCGCTCGGCGGGCAGGTCGACGCGGTGCTCCTCGAGGATGCGCCCAGGACGCGGGCTCATGACGACGACGCGGGTGGCGAGGTAGACCGCCTCGGCCACCGAGTGCGTCACGAGCAGCACAGTCGTGCCGGTCTGGCTCGTGATCCGGTTCAGCTCGACGTTCATCCGCTCGCGCGTCAGCGCGTCCAGCGCACCGAACGGCTCGTCCATGAGCAGCACCCCGGGCTCGTGCAGCAGCGCACGGCACAGCGACACCCGCTGCTGCATGCCACCGGACAGCTCATGCGGAAGAGCCTTCTCGAAACCGGAGAGTCCGGTCATCTCGATCAGCTCGTCGGCACGGGCCTGCGCCTTTCGCATGTCCATGCCGCGCATCTCTGCCTGCAGCAGGATGTTGCCGCGCACGCTGCGCCACTCCAGCAGCGCCGCCCGCTGGAACACGAACCCGATGTCCTGCCTCGGGCCCCGCACCTCATCGCCTTTGAGCTTGATCGAGCCGCCGCTGGGGGTAGTGAGACCGGCGACGGCCTTCAGGAGCGTCGACTTTCCGCACCCCGACGGTCCGGCGATGGTGATGAACTCCCCCGCCTTCACATCGAGATCGACGCCCGCGAGCGCTGTGACCTGTCCGCGCTTGGACGCGAACGTGATCGCGAGGTCCTTGATCTCCAGTACGGAGTCTCCGCTGGGTGTCGCCATCATGTCTGCTCTTTCCTGGATCTGCGTCGTCGGCATCCGATGCCTCGCTACTCGCCGGGCGCGAAGGTCGCGTCGAAGTACGTGTCGACGTCTCCCTCGCCCGAGATGAGGCCGGCTTCCGACAGCACGGCGAGGGTCGATTCCCAGTCCTCGGTGGCGTTGACGCCGGGCGCCTGCCCTTCGGTCGCCTCCGTCGTCAGCAGCTTGATCGTCTCTTCCCACTGATCGAGCAGGACGTCCTTCTCCGGCATCTGCGGGTCCTTGCCGTCCATGGCGGCGACGGCGGCCTCCGGGTCCTCCTGCGCCGCGGTGAACGCCTCGGACGTGGCCGCGACGAGCGCCGACACGAGCTCGGGATCGCTCTCGATCGTCGAGGTCGGGGCGACGAGGCCGTTGCTGAAGAAGTTGAGTCCTGCGTCCGAGTAGCGGAGGTACTCGACGTCCTTGCCGCTCTTCGCGGCGATCGTCGGACCCTGGTCGTGCGCGAAGCCGATCAGTCCGTCGACCTGTCCTGAGAGTATCGCGGCGATCTTTCCCGCGGCATCCAGGTTCTGCTGCGTGACGTCCGACTCGGAGAGCCCCACGGCCTCCAGGTAGACGGGGAACGTCGTGGTCGGCGCATCGCCGGCCGAGACGGCGATGGTCTTGCCCTTGAGATCCTCAGGGCTCTCGATGCCGGAGTCGGCGAACACCTGCACGGCCGAAGGAGTCGTCTGCAGGAAGACGCCGACGCTCTTGATCGCGACACCCTTGTCGATGTTCGCGAGCACGGCCGGGGTGTCGGCCCAACCGAAGTCGACCTGTCCCTGGCCGACGGCCTGCGCGGTCTTGGTGGACCCCTGACCGGCCTTGATCGTCAGGTTGATACCGTGCTCTTCGAAGATGCCCTGCTCCACGCCGTAGTAGAACGCGGCGTGCTCGCCGTACGGGTACCAGTTGAGCATGAGGGTCACGTCGGTCATCTCGCCCGACGCCTCACCTCCGTCTCCGGCCGGTGCCTCGCTCGCTCCGCCGCACCCTGTGAGTGCGAGTGCGGAGGCGGCGATCAGCGCGATCGAGCTGAGGACGGTTCCTGACTTCTTCATCAGTTTCCTGCTTTCCTTGGGGTGCAGTGGATGCTTCTGGGGTGGATTCGGTGCGCGGTCAGAGCCGCACGGTGGCCGAGGCGACGTCGCGCTTGGACGCGTGCCACGGGATGAGGAACTTCTCCGCGATCTGGATGATCCCGAAGAGGATGACGCCCATGAGCGACATGATGATGAGCGCGGCGAAGAGCATCGCCGTATCGAGGTTTCCGTTGGCCTGGAGGATGACGTATCCCAGACCCTCGTTCGCCCCGACGAACTCGCCGACGACCGCACCGGTGACGGCCAGTGTCGCGGCGACCTTGAGCCCGGAGAGCAGCTCCGGCAGCGATGCGGGCAGTCGCACCTTCAGGAACGTCTTGAACTTGCCCGCACCCATCGTGGAGGCGAGCTGGAGGATCTCCGGGTCGACGGTGCGCAGCCCGGCCAGACCGGAGATGACGACCGGGAAGAACGCCATCAGGACGGCGACGAGGATCTTCGGCTCCGCCCCGAATCCGAGCCATACGACGAACAGCGGGGCGATCGCGATCTTGGGGATGACCTGAGCGAACAGGATCACCGGGTAGAGCGTCTGCTCCAGCCCCTTCGAGTAGACCATGACGACGGCGACGAAGAGTCCGACCGCGACGGCGATGATGAAGCCGATCACCGTCTCGTACGTCGTGACCCAGGTGTGCTGCATCAGGTACGCGAAGTTGTCGGCGAACGCGTTCCACGTGTCGGCGGGCGACGGGATGATGAACGGCTGCACCCACTTCAGCTCCGTGGCGACCCACCACAGCGCGAGGACGGCGATCACGAAGACCACGGGGTGCCAGTTGCGCGACCACCAGCCGACGATCGCGTTGGGCTCGCGGTCACCACGTTCCTTGCGCTGCGCGAGGGCGAGCGTCATGGTGGCGTTCTCGGTAGAAGACATGGAATCCTCGACATCTTTGTCAGTGGGTGATCTTATTTGGGAAAGCGTATTCCGAAGCAGTGTTGCGAGTCTAGGCGCGCGCACAAAGAGTGTCAATCCAGCGGTCCCCGCGCGCTCGACCGCCCCCTACTTTCTCGCTCGTTCACTTGGCGCAGAATGTCGCCTCGCGCGCGAGGACACGGCAGTTCGCGCCAGTTCAAACCAGGGAGCTGGTCAGCGCGCGTACTCGCTGGCGAGCCTCGCGCCCGCCTCACGCAGCCAGCGGGCGGGCTCCGCGAGCGCGGATGCCGAGGAACCGGCGAGTTCGGTGAGCGACAGGGACTGCGCGAACAGTATCCGATCAGCGTCGTCGGTGATGCGCCCGGCGACGACCGCCGCCGGCACTCCGGCATCCGCCGCCAGCGCCGCCACGAACGAGGGCACCTTCCCGTCGCCGGACTGTCCGTCGTATGAGCCCTCCCCGGTCACGACGACGTCGGCACCGTCGATCGCGTCCGCAAGCCCGACGAGCTCGGCGACCGCGCGGGCCCCCGGGGCGAGCTGCGCTCCCCACGCGATCAACGCGGCGCCAACGCCTCCTGCGGCTCCCGCCCCTGGAGTCGCCGCGTCGAGCGACAGCAGGTCGGCGAGGCGTCCGAGCGCAGCATCCACTTCAGCGATGTCCGAGGCTACGGCCAGCCCTTTCTGCGGTCCGAAGACGGCAGCTGCGCCGCGCTCGCCTGTGAGCGGGTTGGTGACGTCGGAGAGCACACGCACCCGCGGCGCCTCGGGGAGCCTGGCGGTGTCCACCGACGCCACCGTGCACAGCCCAGTCGCCCCTGACGCCACTTCGTGCCCGGACCTATCGAGAAAACGGGCTCCGAGCGCCGTCAACATCCCGATCCCGCCGTCGGTCGACGCGCTCGACCCGATGCCGAGCACGAGTTCCGAAACTCCCTGATCGAGCGCCGCAGAGATCGCCTGCCCGAATCCGAGCGATGAGGCGTCCCACGGCCGCAGTTCATCGAGCAATTCGATGCCCGAGGTCGATGCCATATCGATCACGGCGGTTCCGTGCGGCGACTCCGGCGAGGCCGGGAGCAGCACCCACTGCGTCACGACCGGCTCGCCCGCCGGGCCGTCGACCACTATCGAGCGGCGCTCGGCGCCGGGCACCGCGGCTTCGAATGCGGCGACGGTACCCTCGCCGCCATCGGCCATCGGACGCGCGATGAGTTCAACCGAGGGATCGACCCCGCGCCACCCTTCGGCGAGCGCAACCACCGCATCGGCTGCAGTGATCGATCCCTTGAAGCTGTCCGGTGCGAGCACGACCTTCATGTCGTGAGCCTATCGGTCAGGGCCTCGCGCGCTGCGCACGAGAGCCGTGTCAGCGAGCAGCCTGCTCGGCCTTCTTGTGGCGGCGGATGCGGTGCAGGATCGGCTCGGTGTAGCCGCTCGGCTGCCGTGCACCCTCGACGATGAGCTCGCGGGCCGCCTGGAAAGCGAGACCGGGCCCGGAGTCCCCGATGAGCTTCTCGTACAGCGGGTCTCCGGCGTTCTGCTCGTCGACGACCTGGGCCTGGCGACGCAGTGCGTCGTCGACGTCGGCCTCTGTGATCACACCGTGCGCGAGCCAGTTGGCGAGCAGCTGGCTCGAGATGCGCAGAGTGGCACGATCCTCCATGAGGGCGATGCCGTGGATGTCGGGCACTTTCGAGCATCCGATGCCTTGGTCGACCCAGCGTACGACGTAGCCGAGAATCGACTGCGCGGCGTTGTCGGTCTCGAACCGACGCACGTCCGCAGGGATCTCCGCAATCGCCAGCGGCGGGATGAGGATGTCGTCGATCGCGACGGGCGACAGCTGAGCCTTCTCCTTCTGCACGGAGAAGGCGTCGACTTGGTGGTAGTGCAGCGCGTGCAGGGTCGCGGCAGTCGGCGACGGCACCCACGCGGTGGTCGCGCCAGTGCGCACGTGGGCGAGCTTCTGCTCGAGCATGTCGTGCATGAGGTCGGGCATGGCCCACATGCCCTTGCCGATCTGCGCACGACCGGCGAAGCCCGAGCGCAGGGCGACGTCGACGTTGCGATCTTCGTAGGCCTTCATGAAGGGCTGCGCCTTCATGTCGCCCTTGGGGACGACGGGGCCAGCCTGCAGCGAGGTGTGGATGTCGTCACCGGTGCGATCGAGGAAGCCGGTGTTCACGAACACGACCCGGGCGGGGGCAGCTGCGATGCACGACTCGAGGTTGACCGTGGTGCGACGCTCTTCGTCCATGATGCCCACCTTGATGGTCGCAGCATCCAGCCCCAGGATCTGCTCGACCCGACCGAAGATCTCGGCCGCGAACGCCACCTCTTCGGGGCCGTGCATCTTTGGCTTGACGACGTAGAACGAACCGGTCCGCGAGTTGGTACCCGCCTCCGCGCCGCGCAGATCTGCGAGCGCGCCGAGGCCGGTCATAGCCGCGTCGAGGATACCCTCGGGCACCTCGGCACCGTCGAGCAGCACAGCATCCGTTGTCATGAGATGACCGACGTTGCGAATGAGCAGCAGCGAGCGACCGTGCAGCGAGAGCGTCGAGCCGTCGGGCGCGGTGTACTCGCGGTTCGGGTTCATCGCGCGAGTGAACGTCTTCTCACCTTTGGTGACCTGCTCCGACAGGGTGCCGCGCATGAGCTCGCGCCAGTTGTGGTAGCCGAGGGCTTTGTCTTCAGCATCCACGGCTGCGACCGAGTCCTCGAGGTCCATGATCGTGGTCACCGCCGACTCGACGACAATGTCTTGGACACCGGCGCCGTCCGTCGCTCCGATCGCGCCGGCACGATCGATGCGCACGTCGAGGTGCAGACCGTTGTGCACGAACAGGATGCCGGTGGGCTCGGCTGCCTCACCTGTGAAACCTGCGAAAGCGCCAGCATCCGCCACCGTCGTCGACACACCGGATACCAAGTCGATCGCGAGGGCGCCGTCGGCGACCCTGTAGGCGTGAGCATCCGCATGCGACCCCTCGGTAAGCGGAGCCACCTCGTCGAGAAGCGCGCGACCGTATGCGATCACCGCTGCGCCGCGAGCGGGGTTGTAGGTCTTGCCCGGGGCGAGCTCACCTTCTTGCGAGATGGCGTCGGTGCCGTAGAGCGCGTCGTACAGCGAGCCCCACCGTGCATTCGCCGCGTTCACTGCGAAGCGTGCGTTAAGCAGAGGAACGACGAGCTGGGGACCTGCCTGCGCGACGATCTCGGTGTCGACGTTCGCTGTCACTATCGTGGCCTGCTTCGAGGGCACGAGATAGCCGATCTCGGTGAGGAAGGCGCGGTACGCGGCCGGGTCGGGCTGGCCCGGGTTCGCCCGGTGGAACTCGTCGATCGCCGCCTGCATGCGGTCGCGCTCGGCCAGCAGCGCCTTGTTTCGGGGGGCGAGATCGCGGAAGATCTCGGTCAGGCCGGCCCAAAAGTCATCCGCCTCGATGCCGGAGCCGGGCAGCGCCTCGGTCTCGACGAAATCGATGATGGGTGCGGCGACCTCGAGGCCTCCGCGTTCCTGGTACTCGCTCATTCTCAACCTTCAATCTCGTCCGCGCCGAGCGCTGCCAACGTAGCCGCCGCGATGACGGCATCCTGATCCGGGGTGCCGCCGGCGACGCCGAGGCCACCAACGAAGACGCCGTCGAAGAACAGCGGAACGCCGCCCTTGATGCCCGTCAGCAAGCCGCCGGTGCCATGCTCCAGAAGCGTCACATTCTGCGGGGGGATCGCAGCCGACGGCTTGCGCGTCGACGCAGCGGTGTTCGCCTTGCGCCTGCTCGTCTCGACCGAGTGCGGCGGGGCCCCATCAGCTCGGCCGGATGCCACGAGCACAAGACCCGGATCGAGAACGGTCACGACGGCCTTGACGCCCTGGGCGGCGCCCTTCTGGATACCGAGCGCGACCGCCTTCGCGGCCGTCTCGTAGGTGATGGTGGGGACGGAATAGTGCGTGCTCATCGGGTGCTCCAATCGTCGGCGAAGATCGCGCCGGGGTTGAGAATGTTTGCGGGGTCGAGCGCCGCTTTGATGCGGTGGTTGAGCTCCATGACGTCGTCGCCGAGGTAGTCGGGCAGCCACGGCTTCTTCAGGCGACCGACGCCGTGCTCGCCGGTGATGGTGCCGCCAAGGGCGATCGCGAGGTCCATGATCTCGCCGTACGCGATGTCAGCGCGGGCCTGCTGGTCTGCGTCGTTGGGATCGAGTAGCAGCAAGGGGTGCGTGTTTCCGTCGCCGGCGTGAGCGAGCACCGCGATGGTGACATCGCGCCGCTCCGCGATGCCGGCGATGCCGGTGACGAGGTCACCCAGTCGCGGCAGCGGGACGCCGACGTCTTCGAGAAGAAGCGCGCCCTTCTTCTCGACTGCGGGGATGGCGACACGGCGGGCGTGCACGAAGGCCTCCCCCTCGTCGGGCTCGTCGGTCGAGAAGACCTCAGTGGCACCGTTGGCCTCGCAGATCTGCTCGATGCGCTCGACCTGCGCCTTGGCGTACTCACCGGGTTCGTCGGACTGGATGACGAGCAGCGCCTCGGCATCCCGATCCAGGCCCATGCGAATGTCGTCCTCGACGGCGTTGATGGTGACCTTGTCCATGAACTCGAGCATCGACGGACGCATCTCGCGCGACACGTCGAGCACGGCCTGGGTCGCGCCGGCGAGGGTCGGGAAGCTGGCAACGAGCGTGGTCGGCGGCAGCTGTGCGGGGATGAGGCGCAGCGTGATCTCGGTGATGATCCCGAGCGTGCCCTCACTGCCGATGAAGAGCTTGGTGAGCGAAAGGCCGGCGACGTCCTTGAGACGCGGACCGCCGAGCTTGACGGCACGGCCGTCAGCGAGCACCACGGTGAGGCCCAGCACGTAGTCGGTGGTGACGCCGTACTTCACGCAGCAGAGTCCGCCAGCGTTCGTGGCGACGTTGCCGCCGATCGAGCAGAATTCGTACGACGAAGGGTCTGGTGGGTACCAGAGGCCGTGCTCGGAGGCCGCCGCCTTCACTTCGGCGTTGTAGGCACCCGGCTGCACGACGGCCATGCGCGTCGACGGATCGACGGTGATCTCGCGCATGCGGTCGAGCGACAGGATGATCGACCCTTCGACGGCCGAGCTGCCGCCCGAGAGACCCGAGCCCGCACCGCGCGGGACGACGGGAATCTTCGCCGCGGCGACGATGCGCACCGCCGCCTGCACGTCTTCGGTCGAGGTCGCGCGCACGACGGCGAGCGGGACACCGGCACTCGGGTCGTTGGCGCGGTCCCACCGGTACGCGTCGATCGATGCCGGATCGGTGATGAGGGCGCCGTCAGGAAGCGCTGCGCGCAGCTCTTCGATGACGGCCTGAGCGGTGTCCGACACGTGGCCTCCGTTGGTCTGGATGGGTCGTTGCGTGATAAATACATCATAGATACATCACGAATGCAACAATGTGGAGGTGACAATTTCGCAATCCGCCTCAGAGCAGGCATACCTGCGCGTGAAAGAGATGATCCTCGACGGCGACATCCCCGCCGGCGACATGATCACTGAGGGGCGCGTCTCCGAAGAACTGTCGGTCAGCCGCACCCCGATCCGCGAGGCGTTCCTGCGGCTCGAAGCCGAGGGGTGGCTCAAGCTCTTCCCAAAAAAAGGGGCGCTGGTCATTCCCGTGCAACCCGGCGAGCGCGAGCAGGTCTTCGAGGCGCGGCAATTGATCGAGACGCATGCGGTGCGCATCGTGACGCAGGATGCTGCGCACACGGCGTCGCTCGTCGAGGAGCTCTCTGTCGTGGTGGCGCGGATGACGAAGGCTCTGGCTGACGACGACATCGAGGACTTCTCGTCGCTCGATACCGAGTTCCACCTGACGATCGTGCTCGCAGGCGAGAATGACATCCTCTCGGACATCTACCGCGGCCTGCGCGAGCGCTTGCGCCGCATGACCGTACGCTCGGTCTGGCAGGACCGCGTGCGCGGGGAGCGCATCGTCAGCGAACACACTGAGCTGACAGAGATCATCGCTCGCCGCGATCCCGAAGCGTTCTCGGCGCGACTGATGGAGCACATGATCGCCGTGCATGCACCACGCGGGCGGCGGTACACCGCACCGCTCACCTGATTCCACCGCCACAGGAGCGCGCCACGGGTCACATGCCGCAGGCAAGATCGGCAACCGATTGCCAAACGAGGGATTTCATGGTGGACTGTGTGCATCACAGAGCAAAGGAGCATCGCGATGCTGAAACCTCAGGACGGCCCAACCCGCGAACTGGTATCGCTGAACGGCCTATGGCGATTCGCACTGGACACGGAGGCCGGCGACTCCCCTTGGCAGTCGACGCTCATCGGCGAGCGAGAGGTCGCCGTCCCGGCCAGCTACAACGATCAGTTCGTGGACGCCGGCATCCGCAATCACGTCGGGGAGGTCTGGTACCAGCGCACCGTTCACCGTCCGGCGAGCTGGACCTCGGGTCGCGTGATCCTGCGCTTCGACGCGGCGACGCATGAGGGCAACGTCTATCTCAATGACACATACCTCGGCCAGCACATCGGCGGATACACCCCGTTCGAGTTCGACATCACCGATGCCGTCGAGCCGGGGGCTCCGATGCGTCTCAGCATCGGCGTGAACAACGAGCTCACCGAGCACACGGTTCCGCCTGGCCACATCTATGAGACCGTCGACGGCCGCCGCAAGCAGCAGTATCACCACGACTTCTTCAACTATGCCGGGCTCCCGCGTTCGGTCTGGCTGATCCACGTGCCGGACGTGCGCATCGATGACATCACCGTCATCACCGGCATCGACGACGCGACGGGCGTCGTCGACTACGACGTGGTCACGACGACCGACGCCGACGTCACGGTGACGCTCCGTGATCGCGCCGGCGAGATCGTCGGAACCGCCCAGGGCGCCGAGGGAAGCATCCGCGTCGAGAACGCGACCTTCTGGGCACCCGGTGCCGCCTACCTCTACGAGCTCGAAGTGACGGCTTACGTCGACGGCACCGTGGAGGACGCCTACCGCCTGCCGGTCGGCATCCGGACCATCGAGGTCCGCGGCACCGAGTTCCTCATCAACGGCGAACCGTTCTACTTCACGGGCTTCGGCAAGCACGAGGACTCCGCCGTCCGCGGTAAGGGCCACGATGACGCGTACCTCGTCCACGACTTCGAGTTGTTGCACTGGGTGGGTGCGAACTCGTTCCGCACCTCCCACTACCCCTACGCAGAAGAAGTCCTCGAGTACGCAGATCGTCACGGCATCGTCGTCGTCGATGAGACGTCCGCGGTCGGGTTCAACCTCGGCGTCGCCGGCGGTATGACACAGCGGAATCCGAAGCCGACCTTCTCGCCGGAGACCCTCGGTGACGCCACCCAGGCGGCTCACGCACAGCACCTGCGCGAGCTGATCCAGCGCGACAAGAACCACCCGTCCGTCGTCATGTGGTGCATCGCCAACGAACCCGCATCCCAGGAGGACGGCGCCTACGAGTACTTCGAACCATTGGCACGTCTGGCCAAGGAAACCGACCCGACGCGACCGATCACGTACACCGCTTGGCTGATGGCCAATGCCGGCAACGACCAGATCGCGCCACTGTTCGACGTCATCGGCATCAACCGCTACTTCGGCTGGTACATCGATATCGGTGACCTCGTCACGGCCGAGCGGATGCTGCGCGATGACATCGAGGGCTGGCTCGAGAAATTCCAGCGGCCCGTGATGATGATGGAGTACGGAGCCGACACACTTGCCGGTCTGCACTCGGTCGATGCCATGCCGTGGTCCGAGGAGTACCAGTCGGCCTACCTCGCCATGCATCACCGCGTGTTCGACGACTACCCCGGTTTCGTCGGCGAGCACGTGTGGAACTTCGCCGATTTCCGCACCGGGCCTGGAGTGCATCGCGTCGACGGGAACAAGAAGGGCATCTTCACGCGCGACCGTCGCCCCAAGGGCGCCGCCTTCACGCTGCGCGAGCGGTGGACGGCGAACGGGAACAAGAAGCCCGCTCCGCAGAGCGCGGAGTAGGCCTCACAACGAAGTGGGGTGGGGAGAACGGCGGTCGCCACTCTCCCCGCCCCACTTCTTGGTTCGTGTGGGAGCAGCTCAGCCCGACTGCTCCTCGAGCAGCCGTTCCACCACCATGTTGATCGCCGACCCGTTCTGCCAACCGGCGTAGTAGCTCAGGAAGAGCGCCACCTCTCGCAGCTGATCACTGGTGACGTCATGCAGCGCGAGCGCCGAGCGCAGCTGGATCTCCAAGAGATCCTGCCGTCCCAGCATCGTCGTCGCCGCCATCGCCAGCAGCCGACGATCGCGCAGGCTGAGGTGCGGACGCGCCCAGACATCGGCGAAGACATGATCGAGCGTGCGCTCGACGGTGGGCACGTGGGCGTTCTCTGCCATCGACTCGGCGATGCCAGCGCCGTAGACGCGCGTAGCGGCAGCGAGGCCGCGCTCGCGCTCCGTTCCTTCTTTGACCGGTTGCAGTTGCCCACGGAAGATGCCCTCCACGTCAGGAACCGTCGCATTGACGATTGGCACCTCGATATTCAGATCCCCCGCCAGCGACTGAATCGCCGCGAGATCCTTGCGCACGATGCGGACGGCTCCGGCGATCTGTTCGTCCGTCGCCGATGGGCCGGCGGCAACAGTACGCAGCGCATTGATCTGATCGGTTCCGTCGCCGGTACCCACCTCGAGCACCTCGAGCAGTCGCTCCACCGGCACGCCGGCTGCGCTCGCCAACGCCGCCGCTTCGCGAATCGCTGCCCAACTTGAGAACGTCACGGCGTTACGCGCCAGCTTCATCGCCATTCCGGTGCCAACCGGACCGCAGTGCACGACCGATCGCGCGAATGCCTCTATGACCGGCGTGATCCTTTCGGCCGTCTCCTCCGTCGACCCGAGCATCACGACCAGACCGTTATCGGCTGCTCGCGCGCCGCCGGTGACACCGGCATCGGCGAAAGCGACGCCCGCGTCCTCGCACAGGCCCGCAATGTTGCGCACCTCACCGAGTGACACGGTCGACAGCAGCACGATGATCGTCCTGCTGTGAGCACCGGCGAAGACGCCGTCCGACGCGGTCAGTACGCTCTTCGCCTGCTCGGCCGTGACGACAGCGAGCAGGACGACATCGCTGTTCCTGGCAAGGTCAGCCGGCGACGACGCGACGCTTACCGCGTCGCCGAATGCCGCAGATGCTTCCGCCCGCACGTCGAAGACCGTCGGCGAGAGCCCGCTCTTCACCAGACTCGACACGACTCCGCCGCCGATCATGCCCAGACCGATGATTCCGGGGCGCCCCTTGTCCGTCATTTCGAAACTCCTCCGTTGCATTTCCGAACGCCTCGGCAGCGCGAGGCATTCGTGTTCAGGTCGTATGTATGTAAGTGCGCGCACCGACGCAACCAGGACCATTCACAGGGCCGCGCTGATCCGGTCAACGATCATCTCGGGAGCGTTCTCGATCGGGACGACGAGACCGTTCTCATCGGGTTCGAGTCGCTCGAGGGTAGCCAGCTGCGAGTCGAGCAGCGCCGACGGCATGAAGTGCCCAGTGCGCGCCGCCATGCGCTTCGCGATGAGCTCGGCGGAGCCGTCGAGCAGCACGAAGACAACCTCACCGCCCACGGTGCTGCGGATGGTGTCGCGGTAGCGACGCCGTAGCGCCGAGCATGCCATGACAGCGCGCCGACCAGCATCCGATTCGGCCACGAGCCGCTCGCCGACGCGCGCAAGCCAGGGCGCGCGGTCTTCATCGGTCAGCGCGGTACCCGCCGACATCTTCGCGCGCGCCTCGTCAGAGTGCAGATCGTCCGCGTCGGCGAACACTCCCCCGATTCGCTCGGCGAGCGCGCGGCCGACGACGGACTTACCGGCTCCGGAGACGCCCATCACGACGATGGGCGCTCCCGATGCAGAGGCTGCGGCGCTCACCAGTCGTGCACTGTTCCGTCTGCGAGGCGGTTGTACGGCAGGTAGGCCTGCGTGTATTCGTAGGCGTTCGAGGCCCCGATGTTGTACTCGACGCCGAGACCAGGTGCATCGCCCGGGTGCAGGTAGCCGTCGACGAACGTCATCTGCTGCTCGAACACGGTATTCGTCGCATCGGAGTGCCGCATGTACTCCTGGATGCCGTAGTTGTGGATCGCGAGGCCGACGTGCAGCTGCGCGGCGAAACCCACCGGCGAGATGTCGGTCGGCCCGTGAAAACCCGACTTGATCTGGTACTGCGCTGCGTAGTCCATCACCTTCTTCAGCGGCGAGATGCCGCCGAAGTGGGTGGATGCTGCGCGCACGTAGTCGATGAGCTGCTCCTTGATCAGGGCCTGGAAGTCCCAGATCGTATTGAAGATCTCACCAATCGCCAGCGGCGTCGTCGTGTGTTGGCGCACCAGACGCAGTGCCTCCTGGTTCTCGGCTGGAGTGCAGTCCTCGAGCCAGAACAGGTCATAGGGCTCGAGCGCCTTGCCGAGCTTCGCCGCCTGGATCGGCGTCATCCGGTGGTGCCCGTCGTGCAGCAGCGGCAGTTCCGGTCCGAACTCGTTGCGCACCGCCTCGAACACCGTCGGCAGGTGGCGCAGGTACGCGCGGGTGTCCCAGTCCTCTTCCTGCGGGAACGTGCCCCGACCTGCGGGCTCGTAGTCGTAACGCTCCCCCGATGCCTGCGCCTGCCCGGCGACGCCGTACACAGCCTTGATGCCGGGCACCGCAGTCTGGACGCGGATCGACTTATAACCGAGCTCCAGGTGCTCGTTGATGGAGTCGAACAACGAGGGAACATCGATGCCGGACGCGTGGCCGTAGGCGCGCAGGCCCGAGCGCGATGCACCGCCGAGCAGTTGGTACACGGGGAGGCCGGCGACCTTGCCCTTGATGTCCCACAGTGCCATATCGACGGCAGCGATCGACGCCATCGTCACCGGGCCTCGTCGCCAGTACGCCGAACGGTAGAGGAACTGCCAGGTGTCCTCGATCCGGTGCGGGTCCCTGCCGATGATCAGCGGCGCCACGTGCTCCTCTAGATAGGTCGCGACGGCGAGTTCGCGCCCGTTGAGGGTGGCGTCGCCGAGACCGGTGATGCCCTCGTCTGTCGTGATCTTCAGCGTGACGAAGTTGCGCGTCGGGCTGGTGACGAAGACTTCTGCCTTGATGATCTTCATATTTCGTGCTCTCAGTTCTGGGGCTTGTGGTTGCCGGACGCCGTCGAACGGCGACGAAGCGTGTACGCGGCCCACGATCCGTCGAGCGAGACCTGCTCGCGGGTCGCGGTGATCTGGGGCTTCAGCATGCGGTTACCTCCAGGATGATGTTTCGATTGGCATCGGCGAGCGCACGATCGAACTCCACCCGGTCTACATCGGGGTCGAGCGCGAGCGCCGCGCACGAGGGATCGGTCGCATCACCCGGCAGCACGCCGTCGGCAACCGCGAGCGCCCATTCCGCGAGCACCCGAATCCCCGCCGGCGTCGTCGCGCCGTCCGCGCGGCGAGCGGCGATGACTGGTAGTACACGCGATTGCAGCTTCACCGTCATGTTCTCAGCGATCTGCGCGAGCTGGTGTTTGAGCGCCGGGTTCGCGAAGCGTTCACGCAGCGCAGCGGCATATCCGGCGGCATCCAGCGCTTCGGGCAGCAGCACGCCTGCCTGCTCCCACCAAGCGTCCACGAGCGCACGCAGTTCGGGGTGGGCGATCGCTTCGTCGACCGTCGTCAGCCCGCGTCGCAGTCCGGCGACCGCGAGAATCGTGTGGGCGGCGTTCAGCATCTGCAGTTTGCGCTGCTCGAACGGCCGGACATCGTCGGTGAAGATCGCACCGGCCGACTCCCAGTCCGGACGCCCGGCGGGGAACTCCCCGCTGATGACCCACTCCGCGTAACGTTCGCTGGCGACGGGCGCGGCGTCGGAGAAACCGGTCTGCTCATTGAGTGACGCCTGCTCGTCCGCGCCGAGGCGCGGCGTGATGCGGTCGACCGCTGTCGACGCGAAGACCACGTTCTGCGCGATCCACTCGGCAAGACCGGGGATGGCTGCGGCGTAGGCGAGCAGGGCATTCCGCGTCGCCGCGCCGTTATCGGGCAGGTTGTCGCAGCTGACGATGGCGACCCTGCCTGCGCAGGCTGCACGGCGCGCGTCGAGCCCGAGCGCGAGGCGCGCCAATGGCGACGCCGGTGTGCCCCCGCCCGAGGTGAGGGCGGCGACGTCCGCCGCCGCCAGGTCGTCCGCGGCCTCATATCCGCCTTCGGTGATCGTCAGCGTCACGACAGTGACGGCAGAATCGGCGAGGTAGCCGCGCAGAGCCCGGATGTCGTCCCCCGCGTGCACTGCCGAGATCTGGTCGACAACCGTGGTGTCACTGCCCGCTGCCGAGTTCTCGGTCAGCGTGTACAGGCAGTCCTGCGCCTCGAGGAGGTCGGCCTGCCGCGGTGAGCGCACGGTGAACGCGGCGTAACCCCACTCGGCGGCGTCGGCGGCCAACTGCGTGTAGCGGGCCTGGTGTGCACGGAAGAAGTTGCCCAGTCCGAGATGCACCATCCGGATCGGCTTGCGGTTGCTGCGCGTGAGTGCGGTCGTCATAGCTTGAACACCTCCCGCGGCTGATCGCGCGTGATCCGATTGATGAGCCGGCGCGCTGCCACGAGCGGGACTCGCCCTTCGACGACGAGACGTGCGAGGAATGCGGCATCGCTGCGACGCGACATATCGTGCCGCGCGGGGATCGACAGGAACGCGCGGGTGTCGTCGATGAACCCGGAACTGCGAGTGAAGCCCGCCGTCTCGGTCGTCGCAGCACGGAAGCGCTGTACCGCGTCGGGTGCGTCGATGAACCACCATGGTGCACCGATGAAGACCGAGGAGTAGTAACCGGCGAGCGGTGCGATCTCACGCGAGAACGACGTCTCGTCGATCGTGAAGAGCACGAGATGGAAGTCGTCGACATTGCCGTAACGGTTCAGCAGCGGCGCAAGGCTCTGCGTGTACTCCGTCGCGATCGGGATGTCGTGACCGGTGTCCGGGCCGTAGACGTCGAACGCCGACAGGTCATGGTTGCGGTGTACGCCGGGATGCACGGTCATCACGAGTCCGTCATCGACGCTCATGCCGGCCATGACGGTGAGCATGTTCGCGGTGAAGGCGGCGGAGTCTGCCCCGCCCGCCGTGCCGGCGACGGCCCGACGGTACAATCCGGCCGCCTCGTCATGCGGCATATCGAGCGTCGCCATGGAGCGCACACCGTGATCGACCGAGACAGCGCCGTGCTGCACGAAGTAGGCACGACGGGCACGCAGCGCCTCGAGGTACGCGCGGTAGTCGTCCGCCGCTCCCCCAGTCGTCGCGACGAGGTGTTCGACGCGTGTTGCGAAGTCCGGCGCGCTCGGATCCATGTACGAATCGGGGCGGAAGGTCGGCACCACCCGCCCTGCGACGGCGCCGGAGGTTCGGATGAGATCGTGAGCTGCCAGGTCGTCGAGTGGATCGTCAGTCGTGGCGAGCACGTCGATCCGGAACCGATCGAACAGCGCCCTCGGGCGGAAGCTCGGCTCAGCGAGCTTTTGCTGGATGCGGTCATACAGCCGGTCGGCCGAGTCCGCCGAGGGCTCCTCGCCGATGTCGAAGAGCTCACCGAGCTCGTGTCGTAACCAGTAGCTCGACGCGGTGCCCTGGAATGCATCCCAGCGTGCACAGAACGTGCGCCAGGCCTGACGAGGGTCGATTCGGCCGCCGTAGATCTCACTGTGCGGCACGCCGCTCGCGTGCAGCAGGCGCGTGACGTAATGGTCGTGTGTGAGCAGCAGCTCGACGGGATCGCGGAACGCCTCATCATCGAGCAGCAGACGCGGGTCGACGTGACCGTGCGGCGAGATGATCGGAGCATCCGCGACTTCAAAGTACAGCTCCCTGGCGATGGATCGGGTCCGCTCCCCAGCAGGGAACAGGCGGTCGGGGTCGAGCACGAGCGGCTCCATCGTCGTCTCAGCCATTTTCGGAGCGCTCCTCCTTCTTCGCGTCACGGCCCAGAGGCGCGTCGGCGCCGTGCCCGATCACAGTGATGAGCTTCAGCTCACCCGCAGGCTCACCGTTCGTCGCCATCGCCCCTGCTCCCTTGCAGTCCAATTCGTGCCAAACAACTTTGTGGCAATCGCTTGCCAGCACTCATAGTCTCACATCCGATGGGCTTTTAGACAATCGCTTGCCACGTCTTTTGCCGAAAATGCATCAGGGATTGGAAGGCGATCCTTGCATCCGACCATCACACAATGGCAAACGCTTGTCGGCCAGCTTGCCATACCGACAGTCCGCCGACTAGGATCATTCGTAGATCTTCCGGAGGGACACGCATGACCGACCTCGACGATGACGTCCTGGTGAACGAGCTCCCGCACCGCCCTGCGACAATCGCCGATGTGGCCAAGCTCGCGGGCGTCGCCACATCGACCGTGTCTCGTGCGCTCACCCATCCCGGCCGCGTGAGCGCTGCGACGACCAAGCGGGTCGAAGAGGCCGCGAAGTCACTCTCCTACACGCCGAGCTCCCAGGCCCGCTCTCTGACTTCGGGCCGCACGGGCACGGTCGCGCTCGTCGTCCCTGATATCGCAAACCCGTTCTACTTCGACCTGATCCGCGGTGCTCAACGCCAGCTGCGCGCCGCAGGCTACGCCCAGGTGCTCGTCGACACCGAGGAATCGCAAGAGATCGAGGCCGACACCATCGACCTCATGCGCAAGTCGGCCGATGGTGTGATCCTCGTCGCCTCACGCCTCGACGACGATCAGTTGTCCGAGGCCGCCTCTCGCCAACCGATCGTCACGATCAATCGTGACCTCGCCGGCGTGCCGAGCGTCATCATCGACACTCCCAGCGGGGTGGTGCAAGCACTCACCCACCTGCGTTCGCTCGGCCACCAGCATGTGGCCTACGTAGGAGGCCCCGAGGGCTCATGGTCGAGTGCACACCGCTGGACCGCGCTGAGCGAATCGGCCAAGTCTGCGGGCATGGAACTGAGCTTCACCGGCCCCTGGACCCCGACCAGCGAGGCCGGGGCCGCCGCGGCCGATGCCGTGACCACCGGCGACGCCAGCGCCTGTATCGTCTTCAACGATCTGCTCGCGATCGGAATGCTGCAGCGCTTCGCCGAGCGCGGCATCCGGGTGCCTGAGGACATCTCGGTCGTCGGCACCGACGACATCTTTGGCTCGGACTTCTGCCACCCGCCGCTCACCACGGTGGACGCCCCGATCGAAGAGGCCGGACGCGCCGCGGTCACGATGCTGCTCAGCCGCCTCGACAGTCAGAGCCGCCCACGCATGCGCACGGTGCTGCCGACGTATCTGCGCATCCGGCAGAGCAGCGGCCCCGCCCCTGCATGATGCGACGCGGGGCGCAGACGCGATCTCCGCGCGCTCCGCTGTGCTCATCGCACGCCTCGCACCCGCCAAGCGATCAGCAGACCGCCCACGAGCCCGAATGAACCGGCCACGAGATACGTGACGGTGTAGTTCTTGTCACCGCCGGTGGTCCCGATCGCCAGCAGCATCGGCGCGACGAGCGGTGCCAACGCCGTCGGGATGCGCTGCGAGAACGTGGCGATGGCCATGAACCTTCCTGCCTGCGCACCGCGGTCGGGCAGGACGTCGAGGGTGATCGCCTGGTTGACTGACGTGAAGATCGCGATGCCGAACGACATGAGGAACGAGCCGACGATGAGCATCGGCAGCTCGGTCGCGAAGGCGAGGATCGCCATGCCGCCGGCGTAGATCACGACCGCCAGCGCGATGAACGCTCGGCGGCTGTCAAGGCGATCCGAGAGCCACCCACCGCCGACGCCGCCGAGCAGCGCGCTGATGATGCTCAGGGCCGATGTGATCGCGATCACATCGACGACGTCACTCACTTCGACACCCAGCCGTTGCGCGAAGAAGAACGGCGTGTAGCTCGTCGCGAGCGAGAGCCCGAAGAAAAGGATGAAGCGTCCCAGCCAGTCCCACGCGAAATCCGGCGCGTCGCTCGGCCGGAAGCCGTAGCTGCGGACGATGCCGAGGAACGACAGTCGGCCCTCGACGCGCATGCTCCTGGTGTCGGGGTCATCGATCATGATCGCGAACAGAGTCATGGTCACGACACCGCACAGCGCCGGGATGAGGAAGAGCCACCACATATCCTCAGTGAAGAACCCGGCCACAACCACACCGACGACGGGCGCCGTCTGCATGGCGAAGGCGCTCAGGCCCGAGATGCGCCCGCGCTGGCTCTGCGGCACGCGGTCGGCGGTGAAGTTGCCGATCGAAGCCATGGCGGTGCCGAAGCCGAGCGAGCACAGGATCCACCCGATGATGAGCACGGGCACTGTGGCCGAGAAGGCAACGATCGGCACGGCTGCGAGGCCGAGCCCGATACCTCCGATAGTGAAGGGGCGACGGCGCCCCCACCTGCTGCGCGTACGGTCGCTCAGGATGCCGGTGAGCGGCGTCGTGATCAGCGATGAGAGCGCGTTCGCCCCCAGCACATAGCCGAGCAGTTCTTCCCGCCCCGGTGCGATCTGGTCGAGTTTGAGAGCGAGCGAGATGCCCATGGGGACGAGCGTCGCGATGCTGCCGCCGAAGCGGGCGACGAGAAGCAGCACGATCGTGCCGACGCCGACAGGAGCGAGAACGACGCTCTTCTCCTCGGCGGTCGATTCCGCGGGAGGCGGTGTCGGGAACGACGTGTTCGATTCGGGGAGACGGATGGATGCGGTCTCATCGGGGTTATCGCGATCCTCCTCCTCGACCGTCATCGGCTCCCTCCGGATACGTCGTCAATATGTCCGCCGGACTCCCATCGTGGCATGACTATTCGGGAAAGGCAATCGATTGCCTAATGTTGCCTTCCTCTCTAGACTGCTCTGAGCGGCAGATCTGTGCCGGGTTCCTCACAACGAAGCAGGAGAAGAGATGTCCAACGTCGCCGTTATCGGCCTCGGGATCATGGGGCTCCCCATGGCCATCAACCTCGTCAACGCCGGCCATCGGGTGACCGGATACAACCGCAGCCCGCAGAAGGTTCAGAAGCTCGTTGATGCCGGTGGCAACGGCGCCGTCGGCATCAACGAGGCAGTCGCCGATGCCGACGTCATCATCACGATGCTGCCCGACTCGCCCGATGTCGCGGCCGTGACGACCGACGAAGGGGGCGTCTTCGCCCACGCCAAGGCCGATGCGCTCTGGATCGATGCGAGCACCATCCACCCCGACGTCGCGCGCTCCCTCGCATCTGCCGCCCGCGATGCCGGTCTGCGCCCGTTGGACGCGCCAGTCTCGGGAGGCGAGCAGGGCGCCATCGACGGCGGGCTCTCGATCATGGTCGGCGGCGACGCCGAGGACTTCGCCGCCGCCGGCCAGGTCTTCGCGGCTATCGGCAAGACGATCGTTCACGTCGGCCCCAGTGGCTCGGGTCAGACGGTCAAGGCGGCGAACCAGCTCATTGTCGCAGTCAACATCGAGGCGCTCGCCGAGGCGCTCACCTTCCTGGAAGCATCGGGCGTCGACCTCGAGCCCTCGCTCGCCGTGCTCGGCGGCGGCCTCGCGGGCTCCAAGGTCCTCGATCAGAAAGGAACCAAGATGATCGGGCGCGAGTTCACCCCCGGCTTTCGCCTAGAGCTGCATCACAAAGACCTCGGCATCGCCACCGCCGCCGCTCGCGAGCTCGGTGTCGCCACACCGCTCGGCAGCGCCGCCGCTCAACTCGTCGCGGCCAGCGTCGCCCAGGGCGAGGGGAGACTCGATCATTCCGGGCTGCTCAAGAACGTGCTGCGGATGTCGGGCCGCGACGCCTGAGCTTCCGCGCTCCTCACTGCTGAGGGCCCGGCCAGGCGGCCGGGCCCTCAGCTCATGCGAGGATCACTCCACCCCGAAGTTGCGGAGATCGTTCAGGCTGTTTCCCGTACCGAGATATGCGTAACCATCGCTGATGGCCCACGCCGTCGAAAGCGTGAAGAGCGGCGCGATCCACGCCTGCTCGACGGCGTAGGTGTTGACCTCCTGATACAGCTCGTTCGCCGCATCCGGGTCCGTAGCGACACGGATCTCCTCGAGCAACTCGTCCAGTTCCGGCGTCGTCGTCTGGAACGGGTTCTGCGATCCACCCGCATCGAAGTACAGTGCTGTGGTTCGCGACGGCGCTGCCGTGCTGCCCAAGTTGAAGTACATGCCCCACTTCGTCGCCTGGCCGGCGCTCTGCGCGGGGACGGGTTCCCACTCGACGTCGATGCCGATATCGGCAAGCGCCGCCGTGATCGTGGGCTGAAAGGTGAGCACGATCTGGTTCTCGGGCATCGTGATGCTGAAACCGTCGGGATATCCCGCATCCGCGAGCAACTCGCGTGCGCGCTCCGGGTCGTAGCCGTACTCGTCATCGAGTTCGGGGACGAACGCGGGTGACAACGAGTTGAAGACTTGCCCGGTCGGTACGCCGAAGCCTCCGATCAGCTTGTCGACCATGCCATCGCGGTCGAACGCGAGATTGATCGCCTGTCGCACGCGAACATCCCTGAGCTGCGGCGCGACGGCGCCGTCACGATCGGTGATCACGATCGACGCGATCGACAGCCCGTCGACTCTCTCGATCTCGAAGCCCGACTGCTCGGCCTGCGCCACCTGCGTCGACTGGACGGTGCCGACGTCGAGCTGACCGTCGAAGAGCGCGTTGACCAGCGCCGTGCGGTCGGGGATGACCTCCACCGTCACCTTGTCGAACGGGTATGCGTCCGCGTTCCAGTGGTCCTTGCGCTTCTCCAATACGTACGTCGAGCCGTTCACGGTGCGATCGGTGTCGAGCGTGTACGGGCCGGATCCGATCGGGTTGATCGCGGAGCTTGCGTCGTTGATCGTCTCGGGATCGCCGATGACACCTGACCCGTAGGCGAGTGCGACAAGGAGGTTCGGGTCCGGCTCGCTCAGGTTGAGCACGACCGTGTGGTCGTCGGGGGTTTCGACGGACACGATCGCAGCGAGGTTGTTCTGCTGCGAACCCGCCGTGGCGATGGTCCGATCGAGCGTCAGCTTCACCGCTTCGGACGTCACCGGGTCGCCATCGCTGAACGTCATGTCATCACGCAGGTGCAGCGTCAGCGCGAGCGCATCATCCGAATACTCCCACGACTCTGCGGCGGCCGGCTGAAGCTTGCCATCACTGTCGGAGTAGATGAGCGTGTCGAAGATCGCACCCCAGACGTAGCGCTGCGTACCATCGTGCAGCTGCGCTGGGTCGAAAGAGTTGGGCGGGTTCTGCACACCGACAGAGAGCGTCGTGGCCGCATCCTCGGTCGCCTCGCTCCCGGCAGAGCCGCCCGAGCATGCCGTCAGTGCGGCTGCCAGGACGATACTGCAACCGATTGCCAATCGACGGACAGTACTACTGGACATGATTCGTCTCCCTTGACTGCGCCCGGCGCTCTGCCGGGTCTTCCATTCCTGCTTCGGTAGAGAACTACTTCGAGAACAAGTCCCGTTCGGTGAGCGCGTTGATGAGCGAATCTCCGGCGCGGTACCGACGCACGTTCTCGACGATGATGTCGATGGATCGCTGTGTACGGTCCGGCATCTTGGGCGTCACATGCGGCGTGATGATGACATTCGGTGCATCCCACAACCGAGAGTCGGCGGGGAGCGGTTCGGGGTCGGTGACGTCGAGCCCCGCGCCCGCGATCTGCCCCTGCTCGAGCGCATCGATGAGCGCGTCTTGATCGATGAGGGCGCCCCGTCCAAGGTTGATCAAGAAGGCGTGATCCTTCATCCGCTCGAACTGCGGCCGCGAGAACATGTGGTGCGTCGCATTGTTCAGGGGCGCCGCGAGCATGATGACATCGGCCTCATCGATCAGCTGATCCAGCGTGTCCCCCCGCTCGGCCGCCAGCATCGTGTCGACCCCCGGATGCTGTTCCTGAGCGCTTCGGCTGTACGTCACCACCCGCATCCCGAACGCCTCGCCCAGATCAGCCATCGCCTTTCCCGTGTGGCCGAATCCCACGACTCCCAGAGTCTTCCCTGCGAGCGCAACCTTGTCGTGGTACCCCGGGATGCCGTGCCAGATGTGAGCCGATTGCATCTCGAAAAGCTTACGAGCGTCGAACGTCAGCGCCAGAGCGAAGTAGAACGCGTGCTGCGCGAGAGCAGGTGCCGAACGACCGGCGGAGCCTGTGATGATGAGCCCCCGCTCGAGGTACTCCGGCTTCGCGGAGCGTGTGAGCCCCGCATGATCGCAGTGCACCCAACGCAGGTTCGGCGCCTCGAGGAAGCGCTCGTCGAGATCACCCCAGAGCACCGCCGCATCGACGTGCTTCAACGCGGCATCGATGCCCTCCTCGTCCCCGGGGCTGAGGTGGATGTACTCCGCAGGAGCGAAGGCCCGACGAAGCTGTTCCACCTCATCCTCACCGAAGAAGACCGTCGACAACACGCTGCGGATCTCGCGTGGTTCGGATTCCATGGCTCTCTCCTTCATCGGGCCGCGGCAATCGTGCTGTGCACGACCACGTATGGCTGGTTCGAAAGATCGTCGTCGAGCGCCGGAACGAAAACCGGCTGCTCACCGGGGAGGCACACGTCGGCGAAGTACATGAGCGGGAATGTCGTCTCGGTGTACTCCGCCGGGACCTCGGCGACGTAACCGTCGGCGTCAGCCGTCATCTCGACCGTCTGGATCTGCTTCGACTGATCGAGGTGGCGGTAGTGCAGCGTCGCACGCTCGAGTGGCTGACTCGTGCGCAGCCGTACGACGAACGCGTCGCCGCGCGTGAACGCCGCGGCAGCTTCGAGCTCGGCCGCAGCACGGGGGCGAGATTCTCGCAGTTCCAACTCGCCTGTGCTCGGCGCGGCGTCTCCGGTGGTGGCCTTCTCGAGCTCGAGCTTGAGCAGGAAGAGATCCTCGCGCATGGCCATGCCGCGGTCCTTCCAATGCCCGCGCTCCGAGAGCCCGACGCCGAAGGCGAGGTCCGGCTGGTAGGCACCGGCGGTATCGGCATCGATCGCCGCGAACTCGGCATGGGCCTTTTCCACGAGCTCGATGGCGCGCTGCAGGTGCTGTGCGTCGCGCGAGCGATCGAAGAAGCCATACTCGACCGCGGCACGGAACTTGCCGGCGAAGAACCGCGCCAGGCGGCTGAGCACCTTCATGTCGATGAGCACACGTTCGGTCTGGGCGTTGCGCGGACTGTCGTCGGCCTCGATCGCCTCGATGGCCTGCCTTCCGGTGGCGGCCATCTCCTCGAGCCAGACGGCGACCTCGAGCGGCGTGTACCGGGCGTCGGCTGAGCCATCGAGCACGGCCTGGCAATACCCACCCACCGAATAGAACAGTGCCGGATCGAACGGGCTCACGCCGTCCCACGTGTGAGGGCTGGGCGTGTCGAACATGTAGTGCGTCATCTGGCGCCAGTGCGAGATCGCGAGATCGACATACATCTCGGGCGAGTAGTGATTGTTCGCGCCGCTGACGCCGTGTGCGACGGTGACGAGCGGCAGCACACGGCTGAGCGCGCCCAGGCCCTGCTCCACGTCGTTCGCATGGTTACCGTGGTCGGCGTCGAGCACCCGTCGCCAGACGCGTGGGTCCGCGTCGGGGTCGTACAGCAGCTGGCCCCAGAGCGTATACGTGTACCGGTACTTCTTCCAGTCGTGAATGCCTAGGCGCAGTACATCACGAACGTAGGGGTCGCGGCGTCCGGAACCCCCCGTTCCCTTGCGTCCCTTGAAGAAAAGGGGTTCGCAGAAGTCGAGCCCCAGCGAGCCGCCGATCGTGGCGTAACGCCCGAAGCCCGCCGCCATCGCGGGGTCACCCCACAGCAGCAGCTTCTGCGTACCCGGCCACATCCGGAACATGAAGTCGATGTCGCGATCCTCATCCAGGAAGTCGGCGTAGCCGTACCGCGTGAACTTGCGCGACCCCTCCGTGACGCCCGACAGCGAAGCACGGTCATGGTGACCCCAGATGTTCGCCTGGAGCTCACGCTCGCGGATGGAGGCCTGGTGGTAGGGCAGACCCGTGTGCTCAGCCCAGTACTTGCCCGAGATGACGGGCTTGAGGTTGGGCTTGCGCACGGCCTCGCGCAGCGCATCGTCCACGCCCTTCGCATGCATGTCGATCTGGATCGGACGCCCTACCTTCGAGGCCGCTTCGAACACCGCGTCCCAGAACTTCTCGTGACCTTCCTCATGGATGCCACCCTCGTGGTGCACGCGGAAGGTGAGGCCCTCGATCTCAGGGATCCGCTCGAGCAGGGTCGCGAGCGCGGCCGCCGAGTACTCGGCGTGCGACTCCTCGCTGATGCCGAGGATCGGGTAGTGATGCTTCGACTCCCAGCCATAGTCGTAGGCGTGGTTCCAGAGCCCGAGCTGGAAGCTCATCCCCCGTCGGCGCGTCTCACGCGCGATGAACGCGAGCGCCTCGAGATTGCGGTCGCGCTCGTCGTCGGTGACGCCCTCGGCGCGCACCGAGAAGCCGGGCACATCGAGCAGGAAAGGGTAGACGAAGCAGAGGTAGTTATCCGTCGCCGTGCGACTCTCGTACCCGGTGCCGTAGTTGTACTGCATGCCGAAGGTGAGGTGGAACCGGTTGAACCGCTGCGCGGCCAGGTGATCGAGGTACTCGCGCCAGAACTGCTGGTCGTGGAACCAAGGGGTGTCTTCCGCCGCACTCGAGAAGGCGCGCTGGATGCCACGGACGGGCACCGCCGGCGCATAAGACTCGCCATCGTCGACGCGGAATGCGAGGCCCTCGGCGACGAAACGATCGGTCACCTCGCAGATGCCGTACGAGAGGCCGCGCTCACCGCCGGCGTCGATGCGCACGGCGCGCGCGGGACTGTCGCCCTGTGCGCTGAGAGAAAAGCTCTCCGCCTGGCTCTCGGGGGTGCTCGAAATATCCGAAGCCGTCGCCTGCGCACCCAGGACGATGTGCAGGGCGTCACCGTCCGCGGCGTCACCAACGCGGACGGTGACGCCCTTGGCGCCGAGTTGCGCACGCAGCCGGCCGAGGGCCCAGTCCACCGCGTCGAGCTCGAGAATCGCCGATGCGGCGCTGACGGAAACCGTGTTGGCACTGCCCACGTCGTTACTCCTTATCCAGGGTGTCGCTCGACGCGATGCGGATCACGTCGAAAAGTTCCAGTTCTGGCAGGTCGATGACGAGGTCGTCACCATCTGCCACCGTGGCGAGTGCGCGGCCGCTGCCCAGCGCGTCAACGGTGATGACATCGCGAGCGCGACCGATGAGCCGCAGCGTCGCTCCATGCACGGGGATCGTCTGACGGTACGACCGCCGGCGCGCACCGGAGTGATTGATGAGGTGCACGATCGTGTCCGGGCCGTTCTTCGCGAGCACGATCTCCACGGCCTCGGGGAGGTCCGTCGTGATCGTCCGCTCGATGAGCGAATCGATGATCGAGATCACATGGTCCCTCGTCGAGCTCTTGCCGAAGTCGCGATAGCTCGCCCCGATTGACCACGGGATGCTCGCCACGGTACCTGCTCCGTACGCGATACGAGCATGCGCCGCCTCACCGCTGAGGCGGTGGCCGTATGCACGCTCCGGGGGAGCGTAGGGCGCAGGGAGAAGCAGGTTCCCCAAGGTCACGGTCGCCGCCTTCCACACAGCCGCGTGCCGCCGCCCCGTGACTGGGATCATCGGGCCGTGGTAGCGATCGCGTTCTGCGTCGGGCTGCTTCGCGTCGGTGGCATAGGTCGCCCAGATGTCGTTCCCGGTCACAACCGCTCCGGCATCCGCCATCGGACTCGAAGCGAGTTCGACCTTCCCCTCGCTGTCGAGCCCCGCAGCAGCCGTCAGAAGCACGTTGCCACCGGCCTCGACGTAGGCGTCCACCGACGCAGCCACGGCACCCAGGCGTCCGACGTCGGGAAGGATGACGAGATCGTATGTCTCCCTATCGATCGTCGCAGGCAATGCGGCGACGGGGACGACGTCGAAGGGCAGATGCGCTTCGATGAGCGCCTCGTACACGCCCCGGAACTCCTCGAGCAGCTCCCAGTACGAACCGTGGATCGCCGAGCCGAACCCGGGCTGGACGAGCGCGATCCGTGCCGCGCAGCGCATGCCGTCGTATACATCGCGGTGCTCGTGACGGATCCGCATGATCTCGCGACCCGGCTCGAGCGTCTCACCCATCGGCAGCCGTCCCGGCTCGCCGAAGTGGAACAGGGACGGATTGCCTCCGCGGGCGACTGCCTGTGCGACGTACTGACCGAAGTGCTCAGGCTGCTCAGCTCCCATTCGGTAGCCGAACTCGAGAAAGGCGACGGCGTTCACGAGTACCGCGGCATCGGGGCGCGCGCTCCGATGTGCGCTCACCGACTGACCGGTGGCATACGGCCAGAAGTCCTTCCCGGGCATCGACCGGTATGCATTGTTCGCCTCGGCGTACACGATCGGCGCCGCGTCACGAAGGATCGCACCGACGTCCTCGCCGCGAGCAGCGACGTGGTCGGATATCCTCACCGTCAGCTCGGCGAGAGCCTGGGACGTGTACGCGCGCCACGGAAGAAACACATCAGACCTCGGATCGCCGGAGGGGATCTCCGCACCGCCAGAGAACGCGGCGAACCCGCGGGCGCAGGAATCGCAATGACACGCGCCGTAGAGCACGCCGTCGTAGCTGCGCTCGTTGAAGTTGAACCAGTTGAAGAACACGCCGTCGACGCCGTACCGATCCAGAACCTCATCGACGACGTCGAACAGCCGCTGCTGGTAGTACTCGCCCGAAGGGCACGTGCTGTACAAGTCGCCGTATACCTGCGGCTGCCCGTCCGCCGTACGGAAGAGCCACTCCGGGTGCTCCTCGGCGATGCGCGCAGATACCTTCGACATATCGAGCCGTGCGATGATCCGGATGCCGCGCCGCTTCGCGGCCCGCACGGCATCGCCGAAGAGGTCGCCCGACGCTCGCCGTTCGAGGTGCGGATCACGCGTCTGGAACGGCAGGTCGGTCGGGTAGAACGAGACGATTCCGCCGGCGTTCAGCATCCACGTGTCAGCACCGGCGTCGACGACGGCCTCGACGGCCGCGTCGACATCCATGGCAGCGTCGATCTCTTGGAGATTCGTCTGCAAGATGTTGAACGGATGCCGCCACCGGCTCTCCGCATCGAGATCACGGTACGGCAGATGCGTCGAAGGGGTCACGCCACGGCTCCTGCCTGTTCGTCTTGTTGCCGCTGAGCCTCGATCAAGCGCTTGCGCTCGGCCCGACGCTTCTCCTGCATGAGCGGATCTGCGACGGGCGCGGCGAGCAGCAGACGCTGCGTGTAGGGGTGCTCCGGTTCGGACGTCACCTGCGCAGCCGGCCCCGTCTCAACGAGGTCGCCCTTGCTGATCACCGTGACGCGGTGGCTGATGTGCCGCACCACACCGAGGTCGTGCGAGATGAACAGGTATGCAGCTCCCGTCTCGCGCTGAATGTCTACGAGCAGCTTCAGCACGAGCGCCTGCGTCGACAGGTCGAGCGCCGACACCGGCTCATCGCAGACGATGAGCTTCGGCGACGGTGCCAATGCGCGGGCGATCGCGACGCGCTGTCGCTGCCCACCACTGAACTCCTTCGGAATACGCTCGGCGGCATCCTTTGGCAGGCCGACGTGGTCGAGCAGCGTCTTCACACGTTGACGGGCATCGTTCTTCGTGTAGCCCTGAATGATAAGCGGCTCGCTGAGGATGTCGCCGATCGTCAGCGCTGGGTTCAGCGACGAGTACGGATCCTGGAATACCACCTGGATCTCCCGCGCGAGCTGTCGACGACGGGCCGAACTCGCGTGGGTGATGTCTTCCCCCCGGAACCGGATCGTTCCGCCCGATGGCTTGACGAGCCCGAGCACCGCGCGACCGATCGTCGTCTTGCCCGAGCCGGACTCGCCCACGAGCCCGAGAACCTCACCCTGGTCGATCGTCAGCGAGGCTCCATGTAGCACCTCATGCGGCTTCGCACGGAACCCCTTGCCGGGGAACGTGACCCGAAGGTCTTCGATCTCAAGAAGCGGATTGGTCATCGCGACACCTCATTCGACTGCTCCGTGACGTTGACCGGAGGATCGGTACGGACGTCGCTCTCGTCCAGGATGGAGTTGAGCAGCATCGTCGTGTACTCGTGCTGCGGGCTCTGGAACACCTCGACGACGTCACCCGCTTCGACAACCTCGCCGGTCTTCATGACTGCGAGCTTCGAGCAGATGTCGGCGACGACCCCGAAGTTGTGGGTGACGAGGATGATGGCCATGCCCATCTCTTCCTGCAGGTCGCGCAGCAGATCGAGGATCTCAGCCTGGATCGTGACGTCAAGTGCGGTCGTCGGCTCGTCGGCGATGAGGATGCGCGGGCGGCTCGCCACGGCACCGGCGATGAGCACGCGCTGGGCCATACCGCCCGAGATCTCGTGCGCGTACTGACCGAACGTGCGCTTCGGGTCGGGGATGCCGACGCGCTCGAGTAGTTCGAGTGCCCGCTGCTTCGCCTCGGACTTCGCCGCACCGGTCGAGGCGCGGATGCCCTCGACGAGCTGCGCACCGACCGTCGCGGACGGGTCGAGGTTCGACATCGGCTCCTGTGGCACATATGCGATATCACGTCCGCGGATCTTGCGCAGCTCGTTCTCGGAGAGCGAGAGCAGGTCGCGGCCGTCGAAGAAGATCGAGCCGCCTGTGACCACGGCCTCGCCGGGCAGGAGCCCGAGCACCGAGAACGCCGTCTGGGTCTTACCGGAGCCCGACTCCCCCACGAGACCGAGGGTCTCGCCCTCGCTGAGCGTGAACGAGACGCCCGAGAGCACCTCGTTGAGCTCCCCCGTCGGCGACGGATAAGCGAGCTTGAGATTGCGCACCTCGAGCAGGCAGGTCGCCTCCGTCTGCACGCCAGCCGCCGCGGCATCTGCTGCACGCAGCATCTTGCCGACCTTCGTGGGTTTCGGACGAGCTCCTTCGAGCGCATCGCGCAGGGCATTGCCGAGCAGCACCAGGCAGGCGGTGAAGACACCGAGCAGAAGCGCCGGCCACGCGAACTGGAAAGGCTCCACATAGAGGTTCTGGAAACCGCTGGCGATCATCGCTCCGAAGCTGGGGATCTCCGCCGAACCGACACCGAGGAAGGCAAGACCGGACTGCACGTTGATCGCGCCGCCCATGAGGAAGGCCGCCTGAATGATGACCGGGCCTATGACGACCGGCATGACGTGGCGTCCGAGGATGCGGATCGTCGATACACCCGAGACGAGCGCGGCATCGACGTAGAGCTCGTTGCGCACGCCGATCGTGACGTTGCGGACGATGCGGTAGATACCCGGCGACAGCATGACACCGAAGATGAGCATCGTGGTCCGGTGGTCACCGCGCGTGAGCGGCATGAGCACGATGAGCAGCAGCAGACCAGGGAACGTCATGATCAGGTTGAAGACCTGCTCGATGATCGCGCGGATGCGGGCTCCGAAGTAGCCGCCGATCAGGCCCGCGGTCATTCCGATGACGATGGCGACGCCGGCGCCGATTAACCCGGACTCGAGTGCGGTGTTGATCGAATAGAGCAGTCGGGACAGGACGTCGCGGCCGCTCTGGTCGCCACCCAGGGGGTAGCCAGGCGTGCCCACCGGGGCGTTGACGGCGTCGAGTGAGGCGTCATTCGGGCCGTGCCCGGCGATCAGCGGGGCGAGGGGGCCGAGAAGCGAGACGATGATGAGGATCGCGCCGGTGATGACGGCCTGCGGGTCGGAGATGATGCGGCGGAAGGCGGATCGACGCGGCGCCGTGGGCTTTTCCTCTTCGATGAGGGTGGCTTCGCTCAATAGATTGCTCAATAGACTCTCGCTTTCGGGTTGAGCCAACCGTTGATGAGGTCGGTGACGAGGTTGACGCAGACGACCAGCAGCGTGCTGAAGACGGTAACGCCCATGATGACCGGGATGTCGCCCTGCAGTGCGGAGTTGAACGCGAACGAACCGAAACCGGGAAGGGCGAACACGTTCTCGATGATCAGCGCGCCGCCGAACATTTGGATGAACTCGAGCGATAGCACGATCAATGCCGGCGCCGCGGCGTTGCGCAACGCGTGCTTGTAGACGATCGCGCCGGTCGAGATGCCACGCGAACGAAGCGTGCGGATGTAGTCGGACTGCAGCTCGCCGACCATGGTGCCGCGCACCTGCGCCATCATGTTCGAGATTCCGTTGATGACGAGGACGATGACCGGGATGGTGATGCTTCGCAACCACTGGAGCGGGTCCTCTGAGAACGGCGTGAATCCCGTCGCCGGTAACAGCTTGAGGTTCAACGACAGCAGAAGCACGAGCACGATCGCGATGAGTAGATTCGGGAAGATGAGGCCCAGCAGCGAGATGCCCTGCGCCGTCTTATCGATGACCCCGGCCCGCGACGCGGCCAGGACACCGAGAACGACGCTGACGATGACGCTGAGCAGCAGCGCGACCAGCACGATCGACAGCGTGACCGCCAGTCGGTCGAGGACCGCACCGACGACCGGTTCGCTGGTGAAGTACGAGATGCCGAAGTCGCCCTGGACGGCGTGGAACAACCACTCGCCGTACTGAATGATGACCGGGCGATTCAGCCCCATCTCCTCCTGCAGCGCGTCGATGCGCTCCGGCGACGACGCCGGGCCCAGGATTCCGGCGGCAATGCCGTCGAACGAGAAGCTGAGCATCCAGAAGGTGATGAGTGTGACGAGCACTGCGAGCAGCAGCCCGATTCCGAGCCTGCGCAGAATATAGGGGAGCATGTGACCTCTGCTGTGAGTTCAGGGAAGAGCGGGATCATGGGCCCGGGCGTGAGCGCCCGGGCCCATGATCGCGTCAGCCGGCGGGGACGAAGTTGCGGATCGACGTGAAGTTGTTCGTTCCGTCTCCGATGAACTTCACGTCTTCCGTTGTGACGTTGTTCGTGTTGATGTAGAAGACCGGGGCGAAGAGCGCCTGGTCGACGATGTACGCGCTGAGCTCCTTATAGACCGCCGCCTGCTCTTCGGGTTCGATCGCCACGTCGGCCGCCGCGAGCAGCTCTTCGAGTTCGGGCGACGACCACCCGAACGGGTTCTGCGTCGAGCTGTTGATGAAGTTGTCGACGTCACGCGGCGTGGGGTTCGATCCCATCGTGAACCAGTACATCCCGTAGTCGCCGTTCGCAAACGCCGCCGTCGTGTTCTGCGAGGGGACAGGAACCCACTCGACCGTGATGCCGATGTCGCCGAGCGACTGCGTGATCGTCGGCTCGAACGTCTGCGACGCCACCGTGCTCGGCATCGTCACCGTGAATCCATCCGCATAGCCGGCTTCGGCGAGCAGCTCACGCGCCTTCTCGGGGTCGTACGTGTACGTTCCCTCGAGATCGGCGTTGTAACCGTCACTTTTCGGCGAGAACGGCTGTACAGCCGGCACACCCGAACCGAACATGAGCTTCTCGACGATGCCCTCGCGGTCGAAGGCGTAGTTGATGGCGCGACGGACGTTGACCTCGCCGAGGGCCTCGACCTTGGTGCCATCGCGGTCTGCGAGGTTCAAATAGGCCGTGCTGGTCCCTTCCACCTCGACGACGTTGAACTTGCCCGAGGACTGGACCTGCCCAAGCTCGTTCGCCTGCACCGTGGCGAAGTCGACCTGCCCCGAGAGGAGCGCGTTGAGTCCAGCGGTGCGGTCGGCCAGTACGGTGACCTCGATCGTCTCGTAGGGGTAGGCGTCGACATTCCAGTAGTCGTCACGGCGCTCGAGGACGTAGTTCGAGCCGTTCACCGTCTCCTCGACGTTCAGCTCATACGGACCGGAACCGACCGGGTTCGTCGGAGTGCGCTCGTCGTCGACCGTAGACGGGTCGGAGATCACACCACCATCGACTGCCATGTTGTAGAGGAAAGCCGGGTCGGGCGCCGAGAAACTCACGACGACGGTGTAGTCGTCGGGAGTCTCGACCGACGAGACGTTGACGAACTTCTCCTGCTCCTGACCCGGGGTGACTGCGTTGCGGTCCATGTTGTTCTTGACCGCGGCCGCGTCGACGGGCTCACCGTTGCTGAAGGTCATGCCCTCACGGATCTTGAAGGTGATAGTGAGAGCGTCGTCACTGACCTCCCATGATTCCGCGGCATTCGGCTGCAGCTCGCCAGCCTCATCTCGGAAGAGGAGGGTGTCGTAGATCGCACCCCAGACATACGCTTGCGTACCGCCATCGAGCTGGGCCGGGTCGAGCGAACGGGGAGCCGCGACGACGGAGAGCACCAGCTCAAGGTCTTCGTCGCTACCGCTGCCGTCACCCTTGGTTGGTGCGGATCCACCGCATGCACTGAGGATCATCGCGCCGGCAGCCGCCATCGCGGCAGCTGCGATCCAGCGCGAACGGCCTCGGGAAACCGTGTTGCGTGTCATCTGAATGACCCCTTCGTCATCTGTGGTGAACGTCCGCCATCGTGGCGGAATTCGCTGTGGTGAGTTTCAGTCAAGCATCTTTGGCATCCTTTGGCAAGCGATTGCCTAAAATGCCGAAGTCGAATGAGAACGGGATCTCGACGCACACTTCGCACGTCGCGATCCTCCCGATTTGCCCGGATCAGCGACTCGTAGTCGTTACGGCACGCTCTGCCGATCCCAAGAACTCTGGCAGTATCTCCAGGCCCCAGCCCGGGGCATCGCTGACCTGAACCTTGCCGTCGACCACCTCAGGCAACGGCGAGTAGATACCGTCGAAGTAGCCGCGTTCTTCGATCGACCACTCTTGGAATGCGGTTGCCGAAGGCTGCGAGGCGGCTAGGTGCAAGGTGAAGACTTGCAGCATCGACATATTGGCGCAGTGGGGCGTCGCCGTCATGCCTGCGGCCTCTGCCATCTGCATCACTTTTCGCGCTCTTGCTATCCCACCGATGTATCCGATATCGGGCTGAATGATGTCGACGACGTGCATGTTGATCATGCGGTGGATGTGGGGCAGCGAGGAATCCTGCTCTCCGCCGGCGATAGGGATGTCGAGCGCCGTCGACACCCGGGAGATCGATTCGATGTCGTCGTATGGGCACGGCTCTTCGAAGTGACCGAAGCGCAGGTCCTCGAGCACGCGCCCCATGCGAATGGCCTCGGGCTCGGAGTACCCGCCGTTCGCGTCGGCATGCAGGACGACATCATCGCCCAGCCGCTCGCGTACGGTCGTCACCATCTGTTCCGACCGCCCGGGCCAGACGTCCACATCTTGACCCATGACATTGGCGATACGAACCTTGAACGCCCGGAAGCCGCATTCGTCACGCAGCCGTTGCATGCGATCGGCCTCTTCTTCGGCCGTGGTCTTGCGACTCATGGCCGATCCGTACACCGGGATCTCGGTGCGTACCGCGCCACCGAGAAGTTGATAGACCGGACGCCCCGTGGCCTTCCCGAGCAGGTCGTAGACAGCTGTGTCCACACCCGCGAGCGCACGCCAGAGCAATCCACCCCAGTGCTTGTGGCTCTTCCGCGTGAACTCCGCGACGACTGCCTCCCAGTTCCACGGGTCCTTGTCGATGAAGTACGGGGCAACGATCGCGTGGAGAACGTTGGCCGACTGGTCCGCGTAGTACGGCGCCATCTGCCCCCATCCTTCTGCTCCGTCGTCCGTGCGCACGCGGACCAGACCGATCAGAGACGATCTGTTGAACGATTCGATGCTGACGATCTTCATGGGCGCCTCCTCGCGCTCGCGATGGTTGTCACGGGCGTGCGACAACCGGGTTCTGCAGCGATCCCAGACCGCTGATGACGATCTCGACGTCGTCCCCGGGAACGATCGTGCGCGCACCCCCCGGCGCACCGGTCAGGATGACGTCCCCAGGATGCAGCGTCAACACCTGAGAGACATGCGAGATGAGTTGCGCGACATCGAAGAGCAGGTCACGGGTATTGCCCGACGAACGCAGCTCGCCATTGACGTATGTCGCAATCTCGGCGCGCGCGGGATCGATCTCCGTGTCGATGACAGGTCCGAGCGGACAGAACGTGTCGTAGCTCTTCGCTCGCGCCCACAAGCCGTCCTTCAGCATCTGATCACGCGCGGTGACGTCGTTCGCGATCGTGTACCCGAAGATTGCGTTCAGAGCATCCGCCCGTGGGAGCTGCTTCGCCGTGCGGCCGATCACGACCGCGAGCTCGCCCTCGTGAATCATCTCGCCATCGACAGGCGGCAGCTCGATGGCCTGCCCAGGTGCGATGGCGCTTCCGGTCGCTTTGAGGAACATTTTGGGTTCTTGCGGCGGGGGGAACTGCGGGCCATCGGGCCGAGGCGGGTAGTTCATCCCGATCCCGATGATGCTGGCCGATGACTCGACCGGCGGAAGAAGCTGTGCGGAGCTTGCGACGATCGTCTCGCCGGTCTCGATGACACCATCGCGGATCGGGTTCCCTCGGAGCAAGGCGATGACATCGCCGTCCACGCTTCCGTACCGCGCGTCACCCTCGTGCAGAATCCGCGTAATCCTCATCGATCGTCCTCTCGCCGGCGTACGGTCATCATGTTCGGGTCACGTCGACCGACGTCGACTCTACCCCGGTGGCAACCCAGGCCGCAATCGGTTGCCAAAAACAGGATCTCGACTACACTCAACTATCGATCTGCGTATCCCTCCGCGGACATCGACCCCGGCGACGTCGCCAAGGAGCGCATATGAACATGCTGGACCTCCACTTCGACTTCGCGCCCTCCCGAGCCGCACGTTCGCTCGGCTGTCTCGTGCTCCTGAACCCACTCGGGACGACGACCGACGTCTGGAATCCACTCCTGCCGGCGCTGCTCGAGCGCGTCGATGTGCTCCGCGTCGACTATCCAGGGCACGGCGGCTCGCCGGGCCGAGATCTGCCGACTGACATCGACGACATCGCGGCGCTCGTGCTCGCGTTGCTCGACGGGCTCGGCATCGACCAGGCGCACGTCGCCGGCATCTCCATCGGCGGAATGGTCGCGCTCCGCGTCGCCGCCGCCGCGCCCGAGCGCGTGCTCTCGGTGGCCGCGATCTGCGCCGCACTGCGGATGGAAGAGAGCTTGTGGCGTGACCGCGAACGCACGGTCATGGAGTGGGGAACTCAGGCGTTGGCCGCAGGCCTGCTCGAGCGCTGGTTCACTCCCTCCTTCCGAAAGGAGCACGCTGAAATCGTCGCCGAGTACGAGCGGATGGTCCTGGAGTGCACAGACCGGGGCTACGCGGCGTACTCTGCCGTGCTCGCCGGTCTCGACCTCAGCGGGAGGCTCAGCGAGGTGTCTGCGCCTGCGCTGGTGATCATCGGCGCCGAGGACCCGGCCGTTCCGCGCACTCACGGCGAGGAGATGACAGGGCTACTCCCGGATGCTCGACTCGAGATCTTCGACGGGGTCGCCCACATGGCCCAGGTGATGGCGCCAGACCGGCTCGCCACGGCCCTCATCACCCACGCGACGTCGGCTATGGCGCACTGATGATCTCAATATCGGTGCTATGCGCACGCCCCTCGTCGATGCGGAAACGGGATACAGTGACACTCGATGGACCACACCAGTGACGAGGCCGCGGCGCCACGAACACTCCCGACGACGCGACGCCCGACGATCTACGACATCGCCGAGCGCGTCGGCCTGAACCCATCGACGGTCTCACGGGCGCTCAACAAGCCCGGCAGGATCAATGCCGAAACCGCCGCGCGCGTTCAGGCAGTCGCCACGGAACTAGGGTTCCGCGTGAATCCTGCAGCACGAGCGCTTCCGACGGGGACGACGGGCACCTACGCACTCGTGTTGCCCGACATCACGAACCCCGTGCACTTCGAACTCATCCGCGGCGTCGAACAGGTCAGCCGCGCCCATGGGCGCACGCTCGCGATCTCGGAATCCCAAGGTCTGGCTGAACAAGAGCGCGAAGCCATCACCTCGCTCCAGCCGGCCGTCGACGGCATCCTCGTCGTCGCCTCGCGGCTCGCATCTGACGATCTGACCGCACTTGCTTCACTTACACCGATGGTCGCGGTCAACTCGGTCGCCCCGGAACTGCCCTCGGTCGTCGCCAGCATCGAATCGGCGATGAGTGAGACTATGGCGCACCTGCACTCTCTGGGACATCGTTCCATCGCGTACCTGGGCGTCCAAGCGTTCGACATCAATCATCGCAAGTGGGAGCTGCTGCTCGCCGTCGCCACAAAGCTCGGTCTGTCGATCGTCGAGATCCCGACGGAGGCTCCCACCGTCGCCGGTGGGGCTGACGCCCTCCCCCGAATCCTGGCCAGCTCTGCCACGGCGGTGATCGCCTATAACGACCTCGTCGCCCACGGCGTGCTCCAAGCCGCACACGCACGGGGCCTGCAGATACCAGACACGTTCAGCCTCGTCGGGTTCGACGACATCTTCAGCGCCGCGCTCTCGACACCCGCCCTCACGACGGTGAAGACGCCCCTGCGCGAGCTCGGATCGTTAGCGATGACGATCCTTCTCGACCCGGAACGCAATCGCACGCCGTCTCTGCAGAGACTGCCTGTCGAGCTCATCATTCGGGACTCGACAGGAGCGCCTCCGGCCCGCTGACGTCCCATCGCATTGCGCGCACGCGTTCCGCAGGGCATGGCGGCCGGAGTCATCCCACCCGCTTCGTCCCGGTGCGCACCCGGCTGCGAGCGCAGCAGCGGTGATCGTGCACCTTGAAGCTGTCGGGGGCGAGGACGACGCGCTTCACGCCACGTCCGGGGTGCTCGCGCGGACGCGGACCTCCAGCGCCGTGTCCGGCTGCGTCCATTCCTCGGCGATGACCGCGCGGAACGCCTGGTGGCCGAAATCGCTGAGCGGCACGTGCACGGTGGTGAGCATCGGCGACACGTCGCGGCTGATCGGTACGTCGTCGAACCCGCAGACGGCGATGTCTTCGCCGACCGTGCGCCCCGCCTCGCGGATCGCCGTCATCGCCCCGATCGCGACGACATCGCTGAGCGCGAAGACCAGCGTGCCCGCGTCCACGCCGTCGGCGAGGGCCTGCACCATCGAGGTCACGCCGGATTCGCGGTGAAACGTGCCGCGATAGATGCGGGAGAACTCGCCCCCGCCGGAGCGGAATCCGGCGTCAAATCCGGCGACTCGGTCGTCGGAGGTACGGACGCCTTCCGCCGCGCCGATCGCGATCGCCCGACGGTACCCGCGCTGTGCCATGACGCGCCCGAGTTGTTCCGCGCCGCCGCGGTTGTCGATCCGGATGCTGCGATCGCCGCCGTCCCCGAAAGTGACGGTGCGGCTGCCTAGCGAGCGGAAGGACGCCAGTTCATCCGCGATGGCGGCGCTGCTGTCGCGGTCGCGCGATGCGGCGAGGATCACGCCACGGGGCCGTTGCCCGCGCAGTGCGTGCAGGATCCGCGCTTCGCGCTGGGGCTCGCGTTCGGTGATGGCGATGGTGACGATGAGGCCCTCCTCGTCGGCGCCACGCGCGACACCGGAGGCAATGAGGCCGAAGTACGGGTCGGCGATGTCGGCGACGAGCAGCGCGATCACCTGCGAGGTACCGCGCGCGATCGCCTGCGCAGAGATGTTCGGGATGTAGCCCAGTTCGAATGCTGCCCGCTCGACCTTCTCGCGGAAGGATTCGGCCACCTTGCGCTCGGAACCGTTCAGCACCCGGGATGCCGTGGCGAGGGAGACGCCAGCGACCCGGGCGACGTCGTGCAGGGTCGGGGCGTTCGCACGCGCACCTTCAGCAGTCATGCCGGAAGCCTATCGATCGGCATCGGCGTGACCGTGCAGCGCCCTGATCTCATTCCTCATGGAGCCATCCTCCCGCGTGGTTTCGCTTGAGTTGTCGCGGAACCAACAACTCAGGCGAATCAAATCAGGTGAGGGCTGACCGCCGTCCCGAAAGCTTCAACGGTCCGCGCGACAACGTTCTCCGGAGCATCCGCCCAGATGTCGGCGTTGAAGATCTCCACCTCGATGTCGCGGTCGTAGCCGGTTCGCATGACAGCCTCGGTGAGCGAGGCGAAGTCGATCACACCGTCGCCCATGTAGTGCCGCCCGAGGAGCACGTCCGCGGGCAGCGGGGTCTTCCAGTCGCACACCTGGTACGTCGCGATGCGTCCTTCGCGGCCCGCGCGTGCGATCTGCTCGAGTACCTGCGGGTCCCACCAGATGTGGAACGTGTCGACCGCTGCGCCGACGACCTCGGCATCGAAGTCCGAGGCGATGTCGAGCGCCTGACCGAGTGTCGAGACGACCGCACGGTCGGACGCGTACATCGGATGCAGCGGCTCGATCGCCAGCGTCACACCGGCCGTCTTCGCGTCCGGGGCCAGCGCGCCGATCGCGTCGCGCACCCGCTCGCGCGCGCCGACGAGGTCGCGGTCGCCCTCAGGAAGACCGCCGGCGACGAGCACGAGCACGGCGGTCGAACCTTCCGCGCCGACCGCCGCAAGAGTCGCCGTCTCTTCGATCGCCCTGCGGTTGTCCTCGAGTGCGGTGGTGCGCTCTGGGCCGTCCGGCAGTGTGAAGAACCCGCCGCGGCAGTGCGTGGAGAATCGCAGCCCCGAGTCGGCCAGCATCCGCGCCGCCACGTCGAGGCCGACCTCGTTCACCGGCTCACGCCACAGGCCGATCGCCTGGATGCCGGCGCCTGCCGTCACACGGAGAGCCGTCGCGAGGTCCGCGTGCTTGATGGTCGCCTGGTTGATCGACAGACGGGGGTCCGGGGCGCTCATGCGTCAATTCCGTTCAGTCGCAGCATCCCGTGCCAGCGTTCTCGGGCGAGATCCCGGTCCTCGAGCGCGAGCGAGGCGTTCGCGAGCTCGACGATGCGGCTGAGGTGCGGCAGGCTCCTGGCCGAGTGCAGCCCCCCGATCATCTGGAATGCGGGCTGATGGCCGTTGAGCCACGAGAGGAACGCGACACCGGTCTTGTAGTAGAACGTCGGCGCGGCGAACACCTGGCGGCTGAGCTCCTCGGTGGGTCCGAGGATGCGCCGGTACGCCTCCGGGTCTCCGGCGTCGAGCGCCTGGATGGCGGCGGATGCCACGGGCGTGATCGCCGCGAACGCGCCCAGCAGCGCGTCGGAGTGCCCTTCGCCCTCGCCGATGGCGTCGCCACCGATCAGGCCGACGTAGTTGAAGTCGTCGCCGGTGAACATGCGCACGCCGTGCGGCAGACGTTCGCGCACCGAGATCTCCGACTCGGCGTTCAGAAGGCTCATCTTCACGCCGACGATCTTGTCCTGGTTCTCGGCGATGATCTGCAGAAGGACTTCGGATGCCGTCTGCCAATCGTTCGCTCCGAAATAGCCTTCCAGCTCAGGGTCGAATGCGGTGCCGAGCCAGTGCAGCACGACCGGTACGGTGGCCGACTGCAGAACCTCGCGGTACACGCGGCGGTAGTCCTCGGCGTCCTTCGCCGCCCTGGCGAGGTGACGCGACGCCATGAGGACGGGGCCCGCGCCCTCCTGCTCCTCCGTGAAGTGCAGCTGCTCCTTGTACGCGCCGATCACCTGCTCGAGGATGAGGTGCGTGTCGTCGATGTGATCGGTGTTGACGCCGACCACGACCGAGCCGCCCTCCTCACGTGCGACCTGCGCGCTGCGGGCGATGAGCTCCCTGGTCGCTGCGGCGTCCAGGCCCATGTTGCGCTGTGCGGTGTCCATGGCGTCGGCGACGCCGAGACCCCAGGAGTAGACGTTGCGGCGGAACGCGAGGGTCGCATCCCAGTCGATGTCAGCCGGTCGTCCCGGGGTGTTGTCGGCGTGCACCCGCGGCACGACGTGCGCGGCGGCGTAGGCGACGCGGCTCTTGAGCGGTGTGGTCGGCCGCGTGTAGATGCCGGAGTCGTTCAACGCGGCATCCGAAGTGGTGCCGTCGGGAGCAAGCAGTCTCAGAGTCGACATCACAGGCTCAGCGGCTCGATCGCGACCTTGCGGCCCTCAGCGCTCGAGGTCAGTCCCGCCTCGGCGAACTGGACGCCCTTCGCGCCGGCGAGCAGATCGAACGGGTAGTCGGTGCCGAGCGCGTACGACGTCAGGTATTCCTCCCACTGCTGGCGGAAGCCGTTGAGGAACACGTCGTTGGTGGGCACGCTCTGCCAGTCGGCGTCGTAGTCGCGGGTGTCCTCCAGATCGGGGTTCCACACCGGCTTGGGCGTGGCGCCTCGCGGCTGGATCTTCGCACCGAACAGCCCGACGACGGCCGAGCCGTGCGTGCCATCGACCTGGAACTCGACGAGCTCGTCGCGGTTGACGCGCACCGTCCAGCTCGAGTTGATCTCGGCGACGATGCCGCCCTCGAGCTCGAAGATGCCGTACGCGGCGTCCTCAGCTGTCGCGACGTACTTCTCGCCCTTCTCGTCCCAGCGCTCGGGGATGTGCACCGCAGCCTGCGCGTAGACGCTCTTGACCTCGCCGAAGAGGTTCTCGAGCACGTAGTTCCAGTGCGGGAACATGTCGGTGATGATGCCGCCGCCGTCTTCGGTGCGGTAGTTCCAGCTCGGGCGCTGCGCCGGCTGCCAGTCGCCCTCGAACACCCAGTAACCGAACTCGCCGCGCACCGAGAGGATGCGGCCGAAGAATCCGGAGTCGATCAGGCGCTTGAGCTTCTGCAGTCCCGGGAGGTAGAGCTTGTCGTGCACGACGCCGGTCTTGACCCCGGCATCCTTCGCGAGACGTGCGAGTTCCAGTGCCTCCTCCAGCGATTCGGCGGTCGGCTTCTCGGTGTAGATGGCCTTGCCTGCCGCGATGGCCTTGCGGATGGCGGATGCGCGCGCCTTCGTCACGAGGAAGTCGGCATAGATCTCCCACTGCGGGTCGGCCAGCGCCGCGTCGAGGTCGGTCGTGTAGTCGTCGATGCTGTGCAGGGCGGCGAGCTCGGCGAGCTTGGCCTCGTTACGGCCGACGAGGATCGGCTTGACCGTGACCTTCGTGCCGTCGGCGAGCTCGATGCCGCCCTGATCACGGATGGCGAGGATGCTGCGCACCAGGTGCTGCCGGTAGCCCATGCGTCCGGAGACGCCGTTCATGATGATGCCGATCTCGCGGGTCGTCGCCTGTGACATGTGTGGTCCGTTCTGTGAAGTCCGCCGCCTCACCCCGTGGGTAAGCGCTTTCCGACATGATGGCACGTTCGGGTCGATCGACGCAACCACCGCGCACGCATCGTGGCGATGGCCGCGTCAGGGGGCGAGCAGGGACCTCAGGCGCGGGCCGCGCTGTCGCGTTCGATCAGAGCCGTGCGAATGATGTCCTGGAGGGCGGCGCCTTGCTCCGTCGCGGCGGCCTCGGCTCCCTCGATCTCGGCGACCAGCGCACCGACCGCCGCATCGGCCAAGGCCGTGAAGTCCTGGCGCACCGTCGTCAGCGGTGGGCGGTAGTTCGCGGCGTCCGGCACATCATCGAATCCGATCACGCTGACCTGGTCTGGCACGGAGCGCCCCCGCTCGGCCAGGCCTCGCATGAGCCCGAGGGCCATCTGGTCGTTCGCACTGAACACCGCCGTCGCCGGCATCAGCGCGGCTGACGCGCCGTGGCCCGACTCGGCGGACCAGTCGCCGCGCACCGGCGGAACAGGTGTGATCCCCGCGGACTCGAGCGTCTCGCGCCACCCTCGCTCGCGTTCTGCGGCGGCGAACGAATCAGCGGGGCCGGCGAGGTGCCAGACGGTCTCGTGGCCGAGTTCGAGGAGCCGCCTCGTCGCCGCCGCCGCTCCGCCCGCATGGTCGCTGTGCACCACGCGCAATCCGGACTCCGCGGGGGCATCCACCACCACGAGCCGCAGCCCGTCCGGACGATCCTCGGCCCTGGTGAGCGCGGACGCCTCGTTCAGCACGATCGCGCCGTCGACGCCCTGGTCGCGCAGGCGCTCGAACGCGTCGGCGACGGCATCGCCCGCGGTGACGAGCAGCAGGGCGTAGCCACGGTCCTCGGCCGCTTCGGCGGCGGCCTGCAGCATCCGGGAGTTGCCCACCGTTGCGAGCGTCGTCACGACGAGGCCGATCGTCTGCGTGCGCCCGGTGCGCAGCGCCCGAGCTGCTCGATGCGGGCGGTAGCCGAGTTCGGCCATCGCCTTCTCGACCCGTGCACGCGTGGCTGGGTCCACACGAGGGCTGCCGTTCACGACCCTCGACACGGTCTGCCCCGAGACGCCAGCGCGTCCTGCGACCATGGCCATCGAGACGCGCCCGGACGATGAGCGGCCAGAGTCCGCACGGGCTGAGTCTGCACGCCCAGTCGACGCACCCGACGATGCACGACCCGAGGCGCGCGCCCCGGCCTTCGTGAGGCGATTCAGCTCATCCCACTCGTCCATCTGCACGCCCCTCCTGGCACTCCGGTGCACAACTCCTCGATGTTGACGTTACCACCGCCGGAGAGGTACCGTGTTTACGTGAACATCGAAGAATCTCCGGAGTTGCGCGCGACCGAGTTGAGTGGCGGCGTCACGAAACGCGCCACCGTGCTTGCCGACGGCCGCGACCTCCTCTACTACGACGACCCCGGAACCGCGCTCGGCGCCGAGCGCGCCGTCGACGCCCGCACCCTCGACCCGCGCCCCGACACCGCGACCATGCGCCTCGACGTTCTCACCGGGGACTGGATCACGGTCGCCGCGAACCGCCAGAACCGCGTCATGATGCCCAGCCCCGACGCCGACCCGCTCGCTCCGCAGACGCCGACGAATCCGTCAGAGGTTCCTGCGCTCTACGACGTCGCGGTGTTCGAGAATCGCTCGCCCGCCTTCGGCCCCGCGCTCACCGAGGCGCTCGGCACCGCCCCGGCCGCGGCCAACCCGCCGCGCGGACTCGATGACCTCGACGCGCTCGGCCTCGGCCGCACCCGCACGTCGGTCGGCCGCTGCGAAGTCGTGTGCTTCAGCCCCGACCACGCAGGCTCCTTCGGCACGCAGTCCGTGACGCGCGCCCGCACAGTGATCGAGGCCTGGGCCGATCGCACCGCTGCGCTCTCGCAACTGCCTGGCGTGCAGCAGATCTTCCCGTTCGAGAACCGCGGAGAGGCGATCGGCGTCACGCTGCCGCATCCGCACGGGCAGATCTACGCCTACCCCTACATCACGCCGCGCACCCAGCGGCTGCTGGAGAGCATCGATCGCACCGCGCCCGATCTGTTCCAGCGCATCCTCGAGTTCGAGCAGGGCTCCGAACGCATCGTGCTCCAGGGCGAGCACTGGACGGCGTTCGTGCCGTTCGCCGCCCGCTGGCCCGTCGAAGTGCACCTCATGCCCAACCGCCACGTCGCCGATTTCGCCGAGACGAGCGAGGCCGAGCGCGATGAGCTCGCCCCGCTCTACCTGCGCCTGCTTCGCGGCATCGACGCGCTCTACGAGACGCCCACCCCCTACATCGCCGCATGGCACCAGGCTCCCGTGAGCCTCGCACGCGACTCGGCGCGCCTGCACCTCGAGCTCACGAGCCCGCGCCGCGGCGCCGACAAGCTGAAGTTCCTCGCCGGATCAGAGGCCGCGATGTGGGCGTGGACCGCCGAGATCCCACCGGAACAGTCCGCCGCACGGATCCGCGAGGCGATCGCGCGCGCGGAAGGGGCCGGCGCATGACGGCTCGGGACGACGCGAACGCCCTGTTCGAACAGCTGACCGGTCGTGCCCCAGACGGCGTCTGGTCGGCTCCCGGCCGCGTCAACCTGATCGGCGAGCACACCGACTACAACGACGGCTTCGTGCTGCCCTTCGCGATCCCTCACCGCACATATGCCGCAGCGGGCATGCGCCATGACGGGCGCATCCGTATCACCTCCACGTTCGCCGGCGATGAGCCGGTCGAGGTCGCCATCGATGAGTTCGCGACTTTGTTCCCGACTCCGACCGGGGAAGAGCCTGCAGTCTCCGAGTGGGCCGCGTATCCGCTCGGCGTCGCGTGGGCACTGCAACTCGCCGGTGCGACGGGCCGGGGCGTCGACATCGCGATCGCATCCGATGTCCCCGTCGGCGCCGGCCTGTCGTCGTCCGCCGCGATCGAGGGGGCGACGGCATCCGCGCTCAACGACCTCTGGAACGCCGGACTCGACCGCACGGCGCTCGCCCGCGTCGGCCGCCGTTCCGAGAACGAGGCCGTCGGCGCGCCGACGGGGATCATGGATCAGATGGCGTCGATGCTGGGCGAACCCGACGCCGCGATCTTCCTCGACTGCCGCACGCTCGAGACGAGCCTCGTTCGGGTCGGCGTCGCCGAGGCCGGACTCGCGATCCTCATCATGGACACCGGGGTGCAGCACTCGCACGCCACCGGCGGCTACCGCGAGCGGCGCGAGTCGTGCGAGCGCGGCGCCGCGATCATGGGGGTGCCGTCACTGCGCGATGTGTCGATGGGCGGCCTCTCCCGCGCCGAGCAGTTGATGGACGACGTGACCTTCCGGCGGGTGCGTCACATCGTGACCGAGAACCAGAGGGTGCTCGACACCGTCACCACACTGCGCGAGAGCGGCGCCAGAGCGATCGGCGATCTGCTCGTCGCCTCGCATGCCTCGATGCGCGACGACTTCGAGATCTCGGTTCCCGAACTCGACACGGCGGTCGAGGCCGCGCTGGCCGCGGGCGCCATCGGCGCACGCATGACGGGTGGCGGTTTCGGCGGTGCGGCGATCGCGTTGATCGAGCTGTCCGCCGTCGAGTCGGTGTCGGATGCCGTGACCGCCGCCTTCGCGGAGGCCGGTTTCACGCCGCCGCACCTCTTCACCGTGACTCCCGCCGCCGGCGCCCGCCGCGACGCCTGAGCGACGGCAGGCCACGCCGAGGATGCAGCGATCCGGCTGCGTCTCGACGTGGTCCTGCATCTCGAGAGGGCTACTCGGCGTCGGCCTCAGCCAGGACGCGCCGGATGTCGCTCCGACTGCGGATCTTCCCCGTCTTGATCGCATCGGTGATCACGACCTCCTGCGACGCGGTGACGACCGGAACCTCTTCACCCTCGGCATCCAGGATCTTGCCGTCCTTGATCGTGTCGCCGTCGAACAGGGTCTCGTTCGCGAGCAGGCGAGCGAGATCCTCTTCGCGGATGACCCGACCGGTACCGGGGATGAACGCCGACCGCTCGGCCGACTTCCCGCCGAGGTGGTTGAAGAGCAGGTTCAGCAGCACGGCCATGATCGCGGCCGAGGAGATGCCGGAGTGCAGGATGATCCCCACCCAGCTCGGCAGCGCGTCGTAGAACGTCGGCATGACGACCGGGAGCACCCCGAAGCCCAGCGAGACGGCGACGATGACCATGTTCATGTTGCCCTCGTAGTTCACCTTCGCGAGCGTGCGGACGCCGGCCGCAGCGACCGACCCGAACAGCACGATCCCCGCGCCGCCGAGGACGGGCGGCGGCACGGCGGCCACCAGCCCGCCGACGATCGGCAGCAGTCCGAGTACGACGAGGATCACACCGCCGGCGCTCACGACGAACCGTGACTTCACTCCGGTGATCGCGACGAGCCCGACGTTCTGCGCGAAGGCGGACTGCGTGAACGAGTTGAACACCGGGGCGATCGCGGACGAGATCATGTCGGCGCGCAGGCCGTTGGCGATCCGTTTGGAGTCGACCTTCGTGCCGACGATCTCACCGACCGCGATGATGTCCGCCGTCGTCTCCGTCATCGTCACGATGATCACGATGAACATCGAGATGATGCTGGCGACGCCGAACGTCGGCAGGCCGAATGCGAACGGCTGCGGAAGTGCGACGATCCCGCCGTCCGCGATGTTCGAGAAGTCCGCCCAGCCGACGATGCCCGCGAACGCGGTGCCGGCGACGATGGAGATGAGGATGGCCAACCGCGAGACGGTGGGGGACGCGACCTTGCTCAGCACGAGCACGATCAGCAGGGTCCCCATCGCGAGGCCGATGTTCTGCAGGCTGCCCCAGTCGGGATCCTCGGGCGAGGTGCCGCCCATCGCCCAGCTCGCCGCCACCGGCATCAGTGTCAGCCCGATCGTGGTGATCACGGTGCCGGTCACGACCGGCGGGAAGAACCGCACGATCATCGCGAAGAACGGCGCCACGATGAGTCCTGCGACGGATGCGGCGATCACGGCCCCGAACACACCCTGCAGCCCCTCCCCTGCGGCGAGGATGGCCGTCATGGTGGCGACTCCCGAGAACGAGACGCCCTGCACCAGCGGCAGCTGCGATCCGAAGAAGGGCACACCCCACGACTGCAGGATCGTTGCGAGGCCGCCGATGAACAGGCACGACGCGATCAGGAGGCCGATCTCGGCCGGCGCGAGCCCGGCGGCGTTTCCGATGATGAGCGGCACGGCGATGATGCCGCCGTACATCGTCAGCACGTGCTGCAGTCCGTAGGCGAAGGTGGGTCCGAGGCGGAGCCTCTCGTCCTCGGGTCGGCCGATTCTGGGCGTTCTCGACATAGATCTCTCCGTTGAGTGCGTCTGTCATGGATTCGCGCATTACTTCCGAATCGTGGAAGCTATTTTCCACAATTGCGATAGCGGCGATGCTAGCACCGAATCACGGCGCGTGCTAGCGTACGAGCGCCGGCCCTCCACGGGCCGGTCGGCGGAACAGCAGACGCCGAGAAACCTGAGCTGGCGGCCCGAGCCCCAGCCACGTGTCGCCAGAGGAAAGGCGACACCATGACGAGAATCTGGCTGCGCGACCCGCTCGCGATCCACCTGGGAGCGGATGTCGATCCCGCGACCGCCACGCGGGGCATCGTCGTCGACACGGAGCTCGGCACCATCGTCGAGCTCGTCGGGCACGGAGGGCGACCGCACGTCGAAGAGGTCTTCGATGCCGGCGCGCACGTGATCACACCGGGCCTCATCAACACGCATCACCACTTCTATCAGACGCTCACGAGGGCCTGGGCGCCGGTCGCCGACCTGCCGCTGTTCGGATGGCTGGTGAACCTGTATCCGGTGTGGGCGCGCCTCACCCCTCGCGCCCTGGAACTCGCGACCACCGTGGCGATGGCGGAGCTGCTGCAGTCCGGATGCACGACGGCCGCCGACCACCATTACCTCTTCCCGACCGGCATGGACGATGCGATCGACGTCCAGGTCGACGTCGCCCGCCGACTCGGCATGCGCGCGATGCTCACCCGCGGCTCCATGTCGCTCGGCGAGGACGACGGCGGGCTGCCACCGCAGCACACGGTGCAGGATCCGGACGTCATCCTCGCCGATTCGGAGAGGTTGGTGGCCCGCTACCACGAGCGCGGGGCGGGCGCGAAGGTGCAGATCGGCCTCGCCCCGTGCTCACCGTTCTCGGTGACGACCTCGCTGATGGCGGACTCCGCGGCGCTCGCGGAACGCCTCGACGTGCGGCTGCACACTCACCTCGCCGAGACCCTGGACGAGGAGCAGTTCTGCCGCGACCGCTTCGGCCTGCGCACCGTGGAGTATCTGGAGTCGGTGGGATGGCTGTCCGATCGCACCTGGCTCGCCCACGGCGTGCACTTCAACGACGACGAGATCGCCGCGCTCGGTGCGGCGGGCACCTCGGTGGCGCACTGCCCCACCTCCAACATGCGCCTGGCCAGCGGCATCGCCCGCGCCGTGGAGCTCGAGGATGCCGGTGTGCCTGTGGGGCTCGGGGTCGACGGCTCCGCGTCCAACGACGCCTCCAACATGATCCGCGAAGTGCGCCAGGCCCTGTACCTGCAGCGGCTGCGATACGGCACCGAGCAGGTCACGAGTGCGCGCGTACTGGACTGGGCGACGCGTGGTTCCGCCGCAACACTCGGTCGCACGGACATCGGCCGGATCGACGTCGGAATGCAGGCCGATCTCGCGATGTTCCGGCTCGACGGCCTCGCGTTCTCCGGTTCGCACGACCCGATCGCCGCTCTCGTGCTGTGCGGTGCCGAACGCGCCGACCGCGTCATGGTGGGCGGCGAGTGGCGCGTGCGCGACGGAGAGGTCGTCGGGCTCGACGTGGACGCGCTGATCGCCGAGCACAGCCGCGCCGCCCGCGACCTGGTCTCGGGCCTGAAAGAATGAGAGCTTCGAGGAGAAGGAGCCCCATGTCCTGGATCGTCACCGGCGGAGCCGGCTACATCGGAGCGCACGTCGTGCGTGCACTCACGGATGCCGGGCTCACCCCGGTCGTGCTGGATGACCTGTCCAGGGGTGTCGCGTCGTTCGTTCCGGAGGGCGTGCCGTTCGTGCAGGGCAGCATCCTCGATCGTGAGCTCGTCGAGACGACGCTTCGCGAGCATCGGGCAGATGGCGTCATCCACGTCGCGGGCTTCAAGTACGCCGGCGTCTCGGTGCAGCGGCCGCTGCACACCTACGCGCAGAATGTCGAGGGCACGCGCGTGATCCTCGAGGCGATGGATGCCGCGGGTGTCAGTAACATCGTCTTCTCGTCCTCCGCCGCGGTCTTCGGTACCCCTGACGTGCCGCTCGTGGTCGAGGAGACCGCGAAGAGGCCCGCGAGCCCGTACGGCGAGTCCAAGCTGATCGGCGAGTGGATGCTGCGTGATCAGGCGATCGCGACGGCCGAGTCCGCGCATCCGCTGCGCCACACCTCGCTGCGCTACTTCAATGTCGTCGGCTCGGCAGATGAGACCGTCTACGACGTCAGCCCGCACAACCTCTTCCCGATCGTGTTCGAGGCGCTGCTCGCGGGCAAGACGCCCAAGATCTTCGGTGACGACTACGCCACGGAGGACGGCACGAACGTGCGCGACTACGTGCACGTCGGCGACATCGCGGCCGCGCACGTCGCGGCGGCGAAGCGCCTCGCCGGCGGTGAGAGCATCGAGCCGGCGTACAACCTCGGCTCCGGCGACGGCCTGAGCGTGAAGCAGATCATGGATGCCGTCGTCCGCGTCACCGGCATCGACTTCACGCCGGAGATCGGCCCTCGCCGTGCCGGCGACCCCGATCGCATCGTGGCGACCGGCGAACTCGCCGCCCGCGACCTGGACTGGAAGATGCGCTACACGGTCGACGAGATGGTGCGCACCGGCTGGGAGGCGCGACGCGCGGCCGAGTAGCCGGACGCCGCGCCTCGTAGTGACCCTCTTCTCCTACTGCTCCTGGGACTTGCGCGGATCGGTGAGAGCCGTCATCGCGTCGACCAGGGTCGAGTGGATGTACTCCAGTTCGGGGCTGGTGAACGACTCCCAACTCGCGTCGTCGTCGACCGCATCCGTCTGCTCCCAGCTCTGTTCATCGGTCGCGGGATCGTGGCGATAGATCCACCACAGGTTCGCCTGCGGGTCCTGGACCCGCGCGAACTCGTCTCCGAAGAAATCCGTCGGCTGCGTGACGACGTTGCCGCCGAGCTGCTCGGCGCGGGCGAGGGTCGACGGGACGTCGTCGACATAGACCCGGATGAATGCAGGAGTGAAGGGCCAGCCGGGCTTCCGGTCGGCGATCGTGATCATCGAGTCTCCGATCAGCAGCTCGGAGTGCAGGATCAGCCCATCGGTGTCGACGGTGCGCGCCTCCGCGACATCGACGGCGCCGAAGACCTCGGTGACGAATTCGATCAACCTACTCGCGTCGTCGGTCATGATGAACGGGTTCACAGTGTTCGACCCGGCGGGCCGAGCGGGAGTGGCGGTCATGGTGGTTCCTTCCGAAGGCGAGGGGATTCCTGTTGACGTGCACTCTCCACTCTTCCCAACCTTGTGGCCGATATATGTCCACAAGAAGAAGTACATTGGACGGCATGTCAACCGGAACCAGGGCGCTTGAGCTTCTCGGTCTCCTGCAGTCGCGTCGCCACTGGCCGAGCGACGAGCTCGCTCAGCGTCTCGAGGTGAGTCAGCGCACGCTCCGCCGCGACATCGACGATCTGCAGGAGCTGGGCTACCCGATCGTCTCGACGCGCGGAACCGGCGGCGGGTATCAGCTCGGCCCCGGTGGCTCACTTCCTCCGTTGACCCTCAGCGAGGAGGAAGCGGCTGCGGTCATCATGGGGCTCAAGGAGATCGCGTCCGGTTCATCTGCGACGTCAGGGGATGCGGCGATCAGCGCGATGGCGAAGATCGTCCAGGTGCTTCCCGAGCGCATCCGCCGTCGCATCGACAGCCTGCGGAGCCTGTCGATCGCTCCCGCAGGGGATCCCCGCGCGAATATCACCGACGTCGTCGCGTTGACGACCGTCGCACTCGCCTGCAGAGACCGCGACGCGTTGAGGTTCACTTACCGAGCGCGCAACGGTGAGGTCTCCGAGCGCAACGTCCATCCCCACCGGACGGTCAGCACGGACGCCCTCCTCTACCTCATCGCCTGGGATCTCGAACGAGCCGACTGGCGCACCTTCCGCATCGACCGCATCGACGATCCGACGCGAACCCGCCAGAAGTTCACTCCGCGAACGGTCCCGTTCACCGACCCGGTGGCGTACGTGCGCGATCAGATCAGGTCGACGCCGGCGAGATACGCGATCCATGCGACGGTGCAGGCACCGGCGCAGCGGGTCACGCAGGAGATCGCGCACTACGGTGTCGTCGACCCGATCGACGACGCTTCGTGCGAGGTGCACCTTCCTGCCGACTCACTCGACTGGGCCACGTTCTGCCTCGGAGCCATCGGAGCCCCATTCGTCGTCCATGGGCCGCCCGAAGCCGTCGATCACATGCGCCAATGGGGTCGACGACTCATCGCCGGCACCCAACGCACTCCTCTCGATCCGGTGCGAAGATGACGGAATGCTGATCCGAGGGGCGACCATCGCCGACGCACACGGCATCGCTGTCGTGCACGTCACATCGTGGCAGGCGGCCTACGCCGGTCTCATGCCGCAGAGCGTTCTCGACGATCTGTCGATCGACGATCGCGCCGAGCGATGGGCGCACATCATCGCAGCGCCCGGGCGCGGATCGCGCACACTCGTCGCGGAGCGTGACGGCGAAGTGGTCGGGTGGGCGAGCTTCGGAGCCGCGCGTGAGAACGACGGCCCTGGCTCCGGCGAGCTCTGGGGCGTATACGTCCTGCCGTCCGCATGGTCGTCCGGTGTCGGGCACGCGCTGCTGGAGGCTGTGGAACAGGGCCTCGCGGATGACGGGCACTCCACGGCGTACCTATGGGTGCTCGCCGGCAATGAGCGCGCGGCGACGTTCTACACGAGGCACGGATGGATCGGCGACGGCGGCACGAAGGTCGAGGAACGGCCCGGTCTCGTGCTCGACGAGCGACGGCACGTCAAGGCGCTGCGACGAGATCGCGCGCGCGGATCGGGTAGAGGAAGAAGCACACCCACGCCAGAGCCGTGAAGGCCATCGGCACGACGGCCAGCATGATCCGGATGCCGCCGTCCACGGCATCCGGCTGAGCGTCGCCGAGAGAAGCGTCGAAGCCGCTCGCGTTCAGCACCCACGCGGCGACGACCGCCTGCAGCACCACCGATCCGCGCACGACGAAGCCGTTCACACCGAAGTACACGCCTTCGCGCCGATGCCCTGTGCGTGCGGTGTCGTCATCGATGATCTGCGCGAGCATGACCTCGAGCAGTTGCAGCAGTCCCCCGACGCCGACGCCGACCGCGACGCCGACGAGCGCCGCCCCGAGCACGGAGGCCGGCACCAGATATCCGAGCACGGCGACCGCGAACACGCCGACCGCCCACAGCACCGCCGTCCGCGGCGACGTGACCTGCACCACCTTGCTCCACAGCAGGATCGCCGGGATCGCCACCACGAAGATCACGCCGAGCAGGATGCTGCTCTCGCCCTCGGCGGCGTGCAGCGAGTACCGCACATAGAACGGGATGGCCGCGAGGATCACCGCGATCGCGGTCTGCACGAACAACGACCCGAGCACGTAGGGCACGAACGCGCGATTGGCGAAGGTGTATCGCAGCTGCTCGGTCCACCGCATGGCCGCCTCGGCGGCGACGACCTCGCCCCGCCGCTCCAGCATCCCGCCGGCGAACGACCACACGAACAGCACCAGGCACACGAGGCCCAACGCGATCGCCATGCCCGGCCAGCCGATGCTGTCGTACAGCAGCGGCGCGCCGGCCGTGCCGAGGATCATGCCGACGATCGCGAACACCTGCCGCGGCACGTTGCCCCTCGAGCGCTCGGCCGTCGTGCGGAAGATCTCCGGGAACAGCGCGGAGATGTTGAGGACGACCACGACGAAGGCGATGTCGTACACGGCGACGACGACGAGGAACCACGCGATCAGGCCACCTGCGGACAGTGCGGGCGGCATCCAGACCAGCGCGAACGCGACCACGAGCGGCACGATGCCGAGCCCGATCCACGGGATCCGCCGACCCCAGGGGGTGCGGATCCGGTCGGAGAGTGCGCCCACGAGCGGGTTGAGCAGGGCGTTCAGGATGCCGTGGGCGATCATCGCCGCGGCCACCCACTCCGCCGGCACCGCGAGGTGGGCGACGTAGAAGTACACCACGAACGCGGAGAAGGTCTGGGCCATCAACTGGATCGGGAACCCGGAGGCCCCGAAGGCGACGGACTGGGCGCGAGAGGGCGCTGCGTCCAGGCGACGATCACGGATACGCGCTGCAAGGCTCATCGCTGTGGCTCCTGTCGGCGCTGCACTTCGCGCAGCGCACGCCAGCTTATCCGGATGAGTCCCTCCTTCTCGATGGTCTCATGCACAAGAGGATCGGCGAGCAGCCGCCGCTCGTACCCACGCTTGGCCGCGCCGTAGTCCACGGCCGCCCGCAGCTCGCGCCCGTCGACCATCGGGTGCAGGTAGATCTCGGTCACCCCGGCCGGCACCGCGCGCAGCAGTCCGAGGAAGCCCTCGCGGATCTGCTCGTACGTCTCCTCCCGATCGGTGCCCTCACCGGCCAGCTCGAACGGATGCGTCCACAGCCGGTCGAGGATGACGATCCCCGCAGCATCCGCGGCCGCCGTGGCCCTGTCGAGCGCCGGCTGCATCGCTTCACCGATCTGGAGGCCGTCGACGATCCTCGGCAGCCGGAACGGGAGTCCGTGCCGTGCGGCGAGCGCGAACACCGGCTCGAGCAGGTCGCGGCCGGTGTGCAACCCGTATACCGAGCCCATGTGATTGTCGAGATGCGTGACATCGACGCCGGCAGCGAGTGCCGCACCCAGCTGCGCCGCGAGTTCGGCCGACACATCTCCGATCGCCGCATTCTCCTCCACTGTTCGCACATCGGCCGGGAAGAAGCCGGCACGGTCGACGAGGCTCGTCCCCCCACCGGTCAGCGGCCGCCACCGATAGCGGCTCCACTCGCTCGTGAGCACGAGATGCACGCCCACGCTCATCTCAGGATGCACGGCAGCGAAGGCGAGCGCCTCCGGCGCCCAGGCGCACGGCAGCATGATCGTCGACGAATCGAGGTGCCCGGCGGCGAGGAGGTCGGTGATCGCCTCGTTCGCCGCGTGGCACATGCCGAAGTCGTCCGCGTTGAGGATGATCGCACGCGCATCGGATCCGAGCCCCAGGCGAGCGGTGAGGTCCGACGGCGGGGACATCAGGCCGGCATCCCGCCGAGCGAGACGAAACGGGAGAACGAGCGCTCGCGCAGCGCTGAGGCCGCCTGTCCGATCGCGCCCACCATGGTCGCCTCGCGTCCGAACGCCGAGGTCACGAACTTCAGGGCGAGCAGGTGGGAAAGTGCGTCGGCGGCACGATGCACCGCCGCGACGAAGCACGGGTGCGCGGCGTGGCCGGTCAGGACGAACGCCTCCGGATCGATGACGAGGGCCACGCTGCCGGCGACGACCACGAGGCGCCGCGCCAGCTCGTCCACCATCGCCTTCGCCGCTTCGTCCCCGTCGCCGCACGCATCGAGGTGGACGGGCAGCGGGTCGGCAGGGTCGCGGCCGTGCAGGAGCGCAAGGTCCTCCACGACGTCGTCGTTGATCACCGGCACGCCGATCGGCACGGGAGGCTGGGGCAGATACTGCACCTCGCCCGCGACACCGGAGGCTCCGCGGTGCAGCACGCCGTCGAGCACGGTGCCGGCGCCGAGCCCCTCGTCGATCATCAGCAGCGTGAAGCTCGAGAGCTCACGGCCGACGCCGGACTCCGATTCGGCGAGCGCCGCCAGGTTGACGTCGTTCTCGATGTGGACGGGGCATTCGACGTGCGCGGTGAGCGCTGCGAGCAGCGCCCCGCCGTCCGGACCCTGATCGTCTCTGATCTCGCCGCCCGGCGTCACGATCCCCGGCATCGCGACCACGACGTGCCGCAGAGGACCGGGCACCGCCCGACGGCACTCGGCGATCAGCGCGGCGATGTCAGCGGCTCGGTCGTCGACGTGCCCGAGCGGCGCATCGCATTGGGCGCGCACCGCTCCGGTCGGATCGACCAGGGTGGCATGCATCGTGGTGTGATCCACGTGCACGGCTGCCGCGAATCCGAGTCCTGGATGAAGGGAGACCCGGGTCGCCGCCGGACCGCGCGTCGCTCGGTCCACCCCAGCGGATGCTACGGCGTCCCCAGCTTCGAGCATCCGAAGGACCTGAGTGACGGCTGTCCGCGACAACCCGGTCTCACCCATCAACTCCGCTCGAGTCAGGGGCCCACGTCGCGCCAACGCCTCCAGGATCGCTCTCGCGTTCAGGGTTCGCAGCAGGGTCTGCGGACCTGCCAGAGGTTTTGTCACCACGTTTCCTCGTGCATCGTTGGGGGCCAGTATGACACGAAGTGTCCAATAGTGCGACACTTTTCGTCCCACTCGTGCCGATACCCTCTAGTCGTGACCGAATCGCCCGTGGTGCGCACTGCTTCCGGACCTGTCCGCGGATTCTGGCGGGATCACGGCACGCCCGCGGCATCCGCGGCATTCCTGGGCATCCCGTTCGCCACGCCGCCGGTGGGCGAACTGCGTTACGCGGCTCCCGTGCCGCCAGAGCCCTGGACACAAGTGCGCGACGCGACCGCATACGGCGCCACTGCATTGCGCACGACGGGCACCGACACCCTCATCCCCGAGCCCGCGGTCCCGGGCGAGAGCACCTTGAACGTGAACGTGTTCACACCTTCGCTGGATTCATCGCTGCCCGTGCTGGTGTGGATCCACGGCGGCGGCTACACGGAGGGCTCGCCGGCGAGCCCCTGGTACGACGGCAGTCGCTTCAACCGTGACGGCGTCGTGACGGTGTCGATCTCGTACCGTCTGGGCTTCGACGGGTTCGGTTTCATCGAGGGCGCGCCCCACAACCGCGGAGTGCTCGACTGGATCGCCGCACTCGAATGGGTGCAAGAGAACATCACGGCCTTCGGTGGCGATCCGAACCGCGTGACGATCGGCGGGCAGTCCGCGGGCGGCGGAGCCGTGCTGGCGCTGCTCGGGATGCCGTCGGTGCAGCACCTGTTCCATCGGGCGCTGTCGATCTCCGGGGCGCTCGCCGATGTTCCCCTCGACGATGCGCGGGAGCGCTCGGCCCGGCTGGCCGCGCTCGCCGGTGTCCCCGCCGATGCGGACGGCTTCCGATCCGTCGATGAGGCGATCCTGCACTCCCTGCAGAACAAGGCAGCGAGTGCGAAGCACGGCCTCGCCGCGCTGACCGATCAGCTCGTGAACGGCCTCGCGTGGGGCCCGATGGTCGACGGCGACCTCATCGCGCAGCCGACCGTGGCTGCACTGCGCGGCGGGATCGGCGCGGACAAGCCGCTGCTGCTGGGCGCCGCCGACGACGAGTTCACGATGGTCGCAGAGAGGGAGGAGACCGCGCTGCGCCTGGTGCCGCCTTCGCTGCTGCTGCGCCCCTTCATCAGGGACCGCGATGCGCGCCGCGCGTACCTCGAGGCGAACGAGCCCCAGCGCGCGCGGGGCACCGCCGCGATCGCGGGCCGCTACGTCAGCGATCGCATCTTCCGCATCCTCGTACCCCGCGTCGCGGAGGCACGACTGCGTGCGGATGCCGCGACCTGGGCATACCGGTTCAGCTGGGTCTCCCCCACCAAGGGCTGGGCGTGCCACTGCCTCGACGTGCCGTTCTGGTTCGACGGGCTGGACAGGGAGCGGGTGGACGCCCTCGCGGGCGAGAACCCGCCGCAGTCGCTCGCGGACGAGATGCACGGGGCCGCCGTGCGCTTCATCACGGATGGGGATCCGGGCTGGCCGGCCTGGTCGACAGCGCCCGGCATCGCGCGCATCTTCGGCGGCACGGGTCCGGACGTCGCCGAGGACGCCTACGACAGCACCCTCGCACTGGTCTGAGCGTCCGTCCAACGCGCGTCGCCGGAAGGGTTTCCCGGGTTCAGATCGCGCCGAACCCGGGAAATCCTTCCGGCATCCACCCGCGGACCGCGGAACGCAGGCGCGTTAGCCGACGACCACCATCTCGTTCGGCACCTCCGGCAGCTCGGCGGAGGCGATGACCTCGCCGGTCGTGGCATCCAGCGTCACGATCGTGCTGTTCGCGGCGTCCGTCACATAGACGACGTCGCCGTGAGCGGCGATCGCCGGGTGCGGCTGCTGCCATTCGCTCGGACCCTCCCACGCATCGATCGCGTCGTGGGATGCCGTGACGGCACCGGTCGCCGGGTCGATGACGTGCAGCTTCCCGTCGGAGCCGATGAGCACGGCGTCGCCGCTTTCGACACGGGTCACGCCGCGGAACGTGTAGCTGACGCCCTCAGGAAGAGCGACCTTCTCGAGGGTCTTCGCCTCGGTGTCGACCAGCGCGATGTCGGTCAGGAGGTAACCCTCCATGTCGGGGTCGTCCTTGTAGTCCATGACGACGAGGGGGCTGTTCTCCGAGACGTACGCGTTGCCGATCCGGCCGAACTCGTCGGGCGAGTCCAGCTTGGTGATCTCGCCGACGTCGAAGACGAGTGCGCCGTTCTCGCACCCGAAGACGACCGCCTCGCCCTCGGCGGTTCCCTCACCGTGCACACCGGGGCACTCGGCGCTGGTCGCGATCTCGGCGCCGTCCGCGTCCACCGCACGGATGCCGGAACGCCCGTTCGCGTCGCCGACGGTGGTGACGAAGGTGCCGTCCTCCAGCACCACCGAGACGCCGTGATGCGCCTCCACTCCCTCGATGACCTCCGCCTCGGGAAGGCTGCCGTCCGCGTCGGCGAGAGCGTCCGTGTCGAAGATCGTGGTGTCGCTGGTCGCGTCGTCGTACAGCACGGTCTTGCCGCCGTGTCGGACGACATGCCCTGCGGCAGCGGCGTCGACGACCTGGTCGGTGAGCTCCGGCTCGCGCATGTCGAGCAGCTGGAAGCCCGCGGAGGTCGTCACGAAGGCGTGCCGCCCGTCACCGGCGGAGTTGAGCCGGACGAAGTCCTCGGTGGGCAGGTTGTCGATCACCTCGAGGCTCTCGCCGTCGACGATCAGCACACCGCCGGCGTAGGCCACGGCGACGCGCGGCCCTTCTGCGGCGGCATCCGTGCTCGGCGCGGCGGCATCGGGGGTCTCGGCTGCGGACTGCGCGCCGCATCCGGTCAGCAGCAGTGCCGCGGCTGCGGCGGCAGCCGCCAGACGTGCGGTTCGTTTCAGCTGTGTCATGGGTTTTCCTTTCGTGGCGCCCTCTCGGGCGGGGGTCATGGGTCCAGGCCCTTGGCGATGCGTTCGGTGTTGACGCGCATCATGTCGAGGTAGGTGTCGCCGGGTTCGCCCGGCTGCGCGAGCGATTCGGTGATGAGCTCGACGACATCGACGTCGCGGTCCGCCTCCTCGGCGAGCACCTGCACGAGCCGATCGGGCTGCGACGACTCGGCGAAGATCGTGCGGACGCCGGCGGTGTCGATCGCGTCGACCAGCTCCTGGAGATCGGCGGGGCTCGGGGCCGCGAGAGTCGTGCCTCCCGGGATCGCCGCGCCGAGAAGTGTCACGTCGTAGCGATGGGCGAGATAGCCGAAGACGTGGTGGTTGGTGACGAGCGCCCTGTGCTCGGCGGGGATCTTCGACAGCGCGCTCGTCATGCGCTCGTCGAGGGCGACCAGATCTTCCCGATACGCCTCGGCCGCGGCGAGTACATCGTTGCCGCCGTCACCTGCGAGCTCCGCCAGCGCGGGAGCGAGCGCATCCACAACGAGGATCATCTGCGACGGATCAGTCCAGAAGTGCGGATCGGGACCGGCGCCCTCGGCGTACTCGATCACCTCGACATGCGCGCCGGCCTCCACCACCGGCACCCCTTCGTCGGCCGCGGCCTCGACGTGCTGGGCCAACCCCTCTTCGAGTCCGAGCCCGTTGGCGACGATGAGTTCGGCGTCACGCAGCCCGGCGGCCTGCTGCGCGGAGAGCTCGAACGAATGCGGATCGGCACCGGGCGCCATCAACGTCACCACTTCGAGCTGGTCGCCGGCGAGTTCGGCGACCACGTCACCGAGGATGTTCGTCGTGACGTACACGCTCGGACGCTCGTCCGCTGCGGGCGCGCATCCGGCGAGCGCCCCCGCCGCGACGGCCGCGGTCACCAGAGCCGCAGCGATCCGGCCGCCCCGGCTCATCGGCCCGTCCCCGCGAGGTGCAGCGGTGCGGCCGCTGTCTCGAACGTGCGGGCGATGCGTGCATCGTCGGCCGGATCGATCTCCCACATCGCCTGCTCGGCGGGGCCGTTCAGATATGCCCTGTTCTGATCGACGACGAACGTCACTCGGGCTGCGAGATCGGGATCGGCGAGGGATGCCGCGACGAGCGGCTCGGTCCGCGCGACGATCTCCCCTCCGGCGAGCACGAGCACGGATCCGTCGGCGGTGAGCGCCAGCACGCGATCCGCGTCGTCACCCACTGCGGTGACCCGCACGATCGCCTCGCCGAGATCTTGGAAGGTCCAACTCCGTGCGCGGGTGTCCAGCAGCCAGACGCCGTTCGTCCCCGCGAGCGCGGCCGCGCTCGGACGCCCCTCGCGACCGGCGAAGTCCGTGGCCGGCGCCGACGTGCCGGAGGGGTATGCGATGCGCTCCCACTCCGCCGGGTCGCCGCCGACCGAGAGTGCCGCGCCGTCCGCGCAGCCGATCACGACGCCGACGACCGTGGTGATGGTGCCGGACGCCTGCGCACAGGGGATGGACTCACCCGCGGTGCCGTCCGCTTCCCGCACACGCAGTGTCTGCGCGACGCCGTCGGCGTCCGGCTCCGTGACGACCGCGCCTTGGCTCAACGGCACAACGAGGCCAGCAGCGTGCGGTTCGACCGGGACGCGGAACTGCTCGACGACCTCGCCGTCGGCGAGCGCGGGAGTGTCGAGCAGCACGGCCTCGTCGTCGAACAGGATGCCGGTGCCGGTCTCTCCGGTGACCACCCTCGCGACTCCGCCTCCTTCGACGTCGCCGATCACGCGGGACGGCGCCTCGTAGTAGTGGAAGTGGTCGATGTGGCTCCACGTCCAGACTCCGCTGTCGATCACCGTCACGGAACCGTCCCTGATGCCGAACAGATAGCGCCCGTCAGTGACGAGATCCTCGATCGGTTCGATCTCGTCGAGCACCTCCGAGCCTTCGTCGAGCAGGTCGAGGTGGTGCACCGCTCCCTGCTCGTCCACGGTGGTCAGGTGCAGAGCGGGCTCCGCGAGCTCGTGCGCGCCGGCGATCTCGCCGTGCCCGTCGCCGACGGCCTCCCCTGTCGGGGATGCGGGGGCTGACGGGGTCGCTGCGCAGCCGGACAGCGCGATCAGGAGGATGCCGGACGCAGCGGCGAGACGGGTTCTCATATGGTCCTTTCGGTGAGGGCGTGCCGACGCCCTGAAGCGGAGACGATCGCATGGGCCGCAGCGGACACCGCGGCAGATCCGATCGCGACGAACGCGATCGTGGCGCCTGCAGCCGTTCCCGCGTGCCACGACACGAGAAGGCCGATGGCGACCGAGGCGGTGCCGATGAGCGCCGCGAGGATCATGGTCGAAGGGATGCGCCGCGCCCAGCGACCTGCGGCGACGGCCGGCCCCAGCAGCATCCCGACGACGAGCAGCGATCCGACGGCCTGATAGGCGGCGACCACGGCGAGTGTGATGAGTCCGACCAGCAGGACGTGCGCGATCTGCGGCCGGAGCCCCAGCAGCTGCGCCTGCCGCTGGTCGACGGTGACCGCGACGAATGAACGGTGCCCGAGCACGGCGACGGCGATCGTGACGACGGCGACGACCGTGAGGACGAGCACGTCCTCCGGTGAGGCGGCGAGGATGTCACCGAACAGGATCGCGGTGGCATCCGTCGCGAAGCTGCGCGAGGCGGAGATCACGATCACGCCGAGCGCGAGGCTGGCCACGAACAGCAGTCCGATACTGGTGTCGGCCGAAAGGCGCCCGCGGCGCTGCAGCACGCCGATGCTGAACGACATCCCCGCTGCGCTCACCGCCGCACCGAGCACCGGTGGAATTCCCAGCAGCGTCGCGACGGCGATGCCGGGCAGCATCCCGTGCGCCATGGCCTCGCCGAGGAACGCCATGCCGCGCAGCACGACCCAGGTGCCGACGACGCCGCAGATCACCGCGACGAGGGCACCGGTGAGCAGCGCACGCTGGACGAACACGACGGTGAAGGGATCGAGCAAGGGGGACACAGACAGCGACTGTAGCAGTTATTGAGAACGATTTTCATTTGCAATAATGAGAGGCGTGTCATCTCCGCCGCTGCTTCTGCCCACCACGCGCGTCCTCGCCCTGCGGGACGTCGCCGTCGATCTCGATGGGCATCCCGCGCTCCGCGGCGTCGATGCCGAAGCGCATGCCGGTCGCCTCCTGGCGATCACAGGAGCCAACGGATCAGGCAAATCGACATTTCTCGCCGTGGCGGCAGGGCTGCTCACCCCGCAGCGAGGGATCGTGGATCTGCGCCCCGGCATCCGCATCGCACTCGTGCCGCAGTCCACGCCGCTGGCCCCGCACCTGCCGTTGAGCGTCACCGACATCGTCACCATGGGCACGTGGGGACGGCTCGGCGCCTGGCGCCCGGCGCGCAGGGCCGATCGAGAGATCGTGCGCGATGCGATCGCCACCGTCGGGCTCGCCGACCTCTCCCGACGCCCGATCGGCACCCTCTCCGGCGGGCAGCGGCAGCGCGCGCTCCTCGCCCAGACCCTCGTGCAGCGCGCCGACCTCGTGCTGCTCGACGAGCCGATGGCCGGGCTCGACGCGCGCTCGCGCGAGATCATCGCGGCCACGATCGACCGGCTCACCGAGACCGGATCCGGCGTCATCGCGGTCACGCACGACGTCGCGGAGTTCGCCTCGGTCGACGACGTCCTGGAGCTTCAGGACGGTCGGGTGCTCAGAGCGTCGTGACCTCGGCGTGCGGCATGCGCTGCGTCATGACGCGCACGGCCTCGGGATTGTCGTCGACCAGCACCGCGTCCCGACCAAGGGCGGATGCCACAGCTCCGGTCGTGCCGCTGCCGGCGAAGAGGTCGAGCACCCGATCGCCAGGGCGGCTGGACGCCTGCACGATCCGGCGGATGATGCCCTCGGGCTTCTGCGTCGGATAGCCGGTCTTCTCCCGCCCTGTGGTCGGGACGATGGTGTGCCACCAGACGTCGGTGGGCAGTTTTCCACGCGCGGCCTTCTCGGCAGTGACGAGCCCCGGGGCCATGTACGGCTCCCGATCGACGTCGTCCGAATTGAAGACGTGCTGCCCCGGCGTCTTCACGTACACCAGGATCGTGTCGTGCTTGGTCGGCCAGCGCCTGCGGGACTTCGCGCCGTAGTCGTACGCCCAGATGAGTTCGTTGAGGAAGCAGTCGCGCCCGAACACGGCGTCGAGCATCACCTTGGCGTAGTGCGCCTCACGGTAGTCGAGGTGCAGGTAGAGCGTGCCGTCGTCGGCGAGCAGACGCCACGCCTGTTCGAGCCTGGGCATCAGGAAGTCGCCGTAGTCGTCGAAGCTGTCGTCGTAGGTGCGCAGCATGCCGCGCACCCGCTCGTACTGATGCCCGTGGAAGCCGTGCCGGATCTCACCTGCCTGCGCATCTTCGCCGGACGCGCGGCGCGCGGTCATCACCTGGCGGTTCTGCGCGCGTCCCGTGTTGAAGGGCGGGTCGAGGTAGACGAGCGTGAAGGATGCCGACGGCAGAGTCTGCGCGACGGCGAGGTTGTCGCCCTGGACGATCGAGACGGAGCCCGGTGCGTCTGTCACGGCACGCGATGCAGCCACGCATCGGTGGCGAACTTCGACTCCACGAGCGCCTCGGCATCGGCGTACTCGTCGGCGGTGATCGCGCCGTCCTCCGCATCGGTCAGCGATCGGAACGTCGCCTTGAAGCTCTCGATGATCTCGGCGCGGCTGAGACCGGTCTGCGTGCGGAGCGGGTCGACGCGTTTCGCCGCAGAGGTCGTGCCCTTGTCGCTGAGCTTCTCGCGCCCGATCCGCAGCACCTCGGTCATGACCTGACCGTCGATGTCGTAGGAGATCGTCGCGTGATGCAGCACACCGCCGTTCGCGAGACGCTTCTGCGCCGCACCGCCGATCTTGCCGGTGGGGCTCGCGATGTCGTTGAGCGGCTGGTACGTCGCATCGACGCCGACCGACTTCAGCGCCTGCAGCACCCAGTCGTCGAGGAACGCATAGGAATCGGCGAATGTCAGCCCCTGCACGAGGGATGCGGGGACGTACAGCGAGTACGTGATGATCTGGCCGGCGGCCATGAGCATCGCCCCGCCGCCGGAGATGCGACGGACGACGTCGAAGCCGTGCTTCGCAGCGCCTTCGGGGTCGACCTCGTTGCGGTACGACTGGAAGGAGCCGATCACGACGGCCGACTCGTCCCATTCCCAGATCCGCAGGGTGGGGCGCCGACGCCCCTCGCCGACGCGGGACGTGAGCACTTCGTCGAGTGCGAGGTTCATGCGCGGCGAGACCGCCTTCTCGTGCACGATCTCCCAGTCGAAGTCGCGCCACCCCGGAGCGGTGACGAGCGCGCGCCGCACGGCGGTGCCGACGGATTCGGGATTGAACCCCAGCAGCTGCGCCCCGGCGGGCAGCGCCTCGCGGACCGCTGCGGCGATGGCCGTGGCATCCGTCTCGGCAGGCAGACCGTTGACCGCGGCGTTGATGTCCTCGAGCGCGCTGTCCGGCTCGAGGAAGAAGTCTCCCGCGAGACGGAAGTCGGTCAGTCGCCCCTCTTCGACCTCGAGATCGACGACGACGAGCTTTCCACCGGGGACCTTGTACTCACCATGCACGAATACAGCTTAAGCCGCAGCGCCGTCGGCAGGCGCGGGGATGTGCTTGTCGAGCCAGGCGAGCAGGTCGGCGCGCACCTCCTCCTGCTGCAGCTCGTTGAATATCTCGTGTCGCGCATCCGGGTACACCAGTGTCGTGACGTCGGTGAGGCCGGAGCGGCTGCGGTACTCGTCGGCGAGCTTGTGCACACTGTGCGGGCCGCCGACCGGATCGTCGCGGCCGACCAGCAGCAGCATCGGGATGTCATGGCCCAGCCCCTTCGCCGGACGTCCGTAGAGTTTGAGCGCCTCGATCGGGCCGAACAGTTTCAGCAGCGGCACGTTCGTCGTGAGCGGGTCGTCATCGAACGCCTTCCACACGGCAGGATCACGGCTGAGCCACTCGTAGCCTGTCGCGTCGGCCAGCTCCCACCGCGCGTTCAACGGTGCCGCATTCAGGTCGCGAGGGGTGCGCAGAGCCGAGCCGGAGAGGACGACGGCATCCCACGCCTCCGGATGCTCGTTGACGAGCATCTGCGCCAGGAAGGACCCCCAGGAGTGCCCGAGCAGCACGAGCGGAAGGTCGGGATGCTCGGCGCGGATGATGCCGGTGAGCTGCCAGATCGCCTCCTTCGCGGCGCGGAGCCCGCCCTTGCCGAGCTTTCCGAGTCGCGTGGGCTTCCCGTCGTGCTGGCGGATGCCGGTGCGTCCGTGTCCGCGGTGATCATCGGCGTACACGATGAAGCCATGGCCGGTGAGCGCGTCGATGAGGGCTCCGTAGCGCCCCGCGTGCTCGCCGACACCGTGCAGGAGCTGCACGACTCCACGAGCCGCCCCCACCGCCTGATGGACGTCGTAGACGATCGCGACGCCGTGCGCGTCGGTGAACTCCGAAGTCTGGGGCATGCGTCGAGTCTACGGATCGTGCCACGTCGGCGTCAGCGGGTGTCGCGTCGGCCGTCACAATCGCAGACGACCGTCGCCTGCGTCAGATGCCGAGTGCCTCTCGCACGGCGAAGGCGGCGACGCGATCGGTGATCTCGTGACCGCCCACGCCGTCCGAGGCGGACCCCATCCGCACGCCGGCCCCCTCGGCGGCGATGGCGCGTTTGGCGGAGAAGTGCAGCGCATCGACCCCGGTGGCGGCGAGCGCCACGGCCCCGGCCGCCACCACGCCGCTTCCCGCCATGATCTCGATGCGACCGCCGGCTGCGGTGACGAACGCACGCAGCGTGTCCACTCCGTCGATCGCCGTCGAGGCTCCGCCGGAAGTGAGCACGCGACGCAGCCCGAGTTCGATCGCCCGCTCCAGGGTCGACAGCGGGTCGGCTGTCACATCGATCGCGCGGTGCAATGTGACGGAGGCTCCGCCCGCGGCGTCCCGCAGGCGCGCCATCGCATCGAGGTCGAGGGAGCCGGAAGAGTCGAGCGCGCCGACGACCACGCCGTCGGCGCCGTTCGCGACGGCCCATGCCACGTCGCGCACAGACACGGCGATCTCGTCGGCGTCGTAGTGGAACCCGCCGGCACGCGGGCGGATGAGCACGTGGATCTCCGGACCGCTCTCCCCCGCGGCTTCACGCGCGAGTTCCAGCGTCGCCGGCGAAGGCGTCAGGCCGCCGAGTGCGAGCGCCTGGGTCAGCTCGACCCTGGCCGCACCGACCTCGCGCGCGATGCGCACTCCGGCGGGATCCTGGACGGCGAGCTCGAGTGCGATGTTCACAGCATCCATTCTGCCCTCCCCATTCTCAGGAAATTTAGTTAGACTACCTAAGTAATGACCGAACCTGACGATCTTCTCCACGCCACCGCCACCGATCTCCGCCTCGCCACCTTCCGCCTCGCCCGGCGCCTCCGCCGCGAGCGCGCCGTCGACAGCATCAGCGATGCGCAGTTCGCCGTGCTCGCCTGCCTCCGAGGCAACGGACGACTGCCGGTGGGAGAGCTCGCGCAGCGCGAGCGGGTGAGCGCTCCGACCATGTCGAACATCGTGGACGGCCTCGCCGAGAGTGGCCACGTCATCCGGGTTCCGAGCGACAGCGATCGACGCCGGGTCTACATCGAGATCACCGACGCCGGCATCGCCGTCGTCGCGGCGACCGTGCAGAAGCGCGATGCCGCGCTCGCCGACGCGCTCGCCGAGTTCGACTTCACCGACGACGAGCTGCGCACGCTCCGAGAAGCGGCGGCCCTGATGCGGAAGGTGGCCGAGCGATGACCGCGATGTTCCGTTCGTTCAGCTCCTTCAACTACCGGATCTGGTTCCTCGGCGCTCTCGTGTCGAACGTCGGCGGCTGGATGCAGGCCACCGCCCAGGACTGGGTCGTGCTCACGGAACTGACCGACAACGACGCCACGGCGATGGGCTTCACCATGGCCCTGCAGTTCGGACCTCCCCTCGTCCTGGTGAGTCTGACCGGCTGGGTCGCCGACCGGTTCGACAGGCGGAAGATCCTGCTGTTCACGCAGATCGTGCTCATGATGCTCGCACTCGGCGTCGCGGCGCTGCTGCTGACCGGCGTCATGACGCTGCCGCTGATGTTCTGCTTCGCGCTGGCCTTCGGGATCACGAACGCGTTCGACGCACCGGCCCGCCAGGCCTTCGTCTCCGACATGGTCTCGATCGGTGACGCATCCAATGCCGTCGCGCTGAACTCGGCGTCGTTCAACATGGCACGGCTCATCGGTCCCGCCGTCGGAGGGCTGCTCATCGTCGCCGTCGGCACCGGCTGGGTGTTCGTGATCAACGCCGCCACCTTCCTCGCGATGCTCATCGCCCTCGTGCTGATCCGCTCGCGCGAGCTGCTCCCCCGCATCAAGAACACCGGGCGCACGCGTCTCGCCGAGGGCTTCCGGTACGTCTGGGGTCGGAGCGATCTCAAGGTGACCTTCGTCATGGTGTTCCTGATCGGCGCGTTCGGGATGAACTTCCCGATCTACGCCTCGACCATGGCCCTCGAATTCGGCCGCGAGGCCGACGGATACGGCGTCCTCAGCTCGGTTCTCGCGATCGGATCCCTCGCGGGCGCACTGCTCGCCGCGCGCCGCGACAGGGCGCGCATCCGCGTGCTCGTGCTCGCGGCCGGCGGGTTCGGTCTGGCATCGATGATCTCGTCCTGGATGCCGAGCTACTGGAGCTACGCCACGGTCCTGATCTTCGTCGGATTCTCCACGGTGACGATGCTCACCACCGCGAACGGGTACGTGCAGACGACGACCGATCCGGCGCTGCGCGGGCGCGTGCTGGCTCTGTACATGGCAGTCGTCATGGGGTCGACGCCGATCGGTGCGCCGATCGCCGGCTGGATCACGGATGCCGCCGGCCCCCGCGCGTCGATCATGTTCGGCGGCATCGCCGGCCTCGTCGCCATGGCGGCCGGGGTGACGTGGATGCTGGCCTCGGGCCGCCTGCATCGACGCGAGAACACGCGATTCCGGTTGACGCTCGACGAGACCCGCCCGATCTCCGTGGTGCGCGCCGACCCTGTCGAGTTCAGCGACGAGGTCGCCGCCGCCACCACGCCGATCCGCACGGTGCGCGCGGACTGACACTCCCGCTCGCCCGCGTATCTGGCTAGCGTGGAGGGATGAGCGCACCGGAGAACAGCGAGAATCAGGGCCCTTCACCCACCGCCGACACCGCCCTCGATCCGGCGCCGAAACGCTCGCTCCCGCCGGTGCAGCGCTGGGTGTTCTGGCCGGCGGCCGTGATCGTCATCGTGTTCGTGGCGTTCACGCTCATCGCCCCCGGCATCGCCGAGAGCATGTTCAAGACGATCCAGACCACGATCGTCAACGCGTTCAACTGGTACTACGTGCTCATCGCCGTGGTCTTCGTGGCGTTCAGCCTGTACCTCGGGTTCAGCCGGTTCGGAGACATCAAGCTCGGCAAGGACGACGACGAGCCGGAGTTCTCGTTGATGAGCTGGTTCTCGCTCCTGTTCGCTGCCGGCATGGGCATCGGGCTCGTGTTCTACGGCGTGTCAGAGCCGCTGACCCACTTCGTCACTCCCCGTCCTGGCGTGACCGGCACTCCGGAGCAACTGGCGCAGGCAGCGCTCGGGCAGACGTATCTGCACTGGGGCGTGCACGCGTGGTCGATCTACGTCGTCATCGGTCTCGCCCTCGCATACGCCATCCACCGCCGCAAGCGTCCGATCTCCATCCGATGGACGCTGGAGCCGCTGCTCGGCAAGCGCGTCGAGGGCGGCTGGGGTCACGCGATCGACATCATCGCACTCGTGGGAACGCTCTTCGGCGTCGCGACATCTCTCGGTCTCGGGGTGCTGCAGATCAGCGCCGGACTCGATTCGGCGGGCATGGTCAAGCCTGATGCGACCACCCAGGTCATCATCATCCTGGTCATCTCGGTGTTCGTGCTCGCCTCGGTGCTCTCGGGTGTCACCAAGGGCATGAAGTGGCTATCGACCGCGAACCTCGTGCTGGCCGGCATCCTCGTGCTCTACCTCCTCATCATGGGACCCAGCGAGTTCCTGCTGCGCGACTTCGTGCAGTCGATCGGCTACTACGTCCAGAACTTCGTCGGACTCTCGTTCAACGTGAGCGCCTTCCAGGGCACCGCCGGTGAGGAGTGGCAGGCGCAGTGGACCTCGTTCTACTGGGGCTGGTGGATCTCGTGGGCGCCGTTCGTGGGGATCTTCATCGCCCGGGTGTCCAAGGGGCGCACGGTGCGCGAGTTCGTCGCCGGCGTCATCCTCGTTCCGACGCTGCTCGGCATCCTCTGGTTCTCGGTGCTGGGCGGCTCCGCGCTCGCGATCGAGCTTCAGAACCCCGGCGCGCTGCTGAACGCGGAGGGAGAGGTCGACCTGCAGGGCGCACTGTTCCAGATGCTCGAGCACGTCCCGGGGACGCAGATCATCACGATCGGCGTCATCCTGCTCATCGGCATCTTCTTCGTCACGTCGGCTGATTCCGGAGCGCTCGTGATGGGCATGATCGCCACAGGAGGGCAGCAGAACCCGAAGCGCTGGATCCGCACCTTCTTCGTGCTGGTGACAGCCGCACTCGCGATCGCGCTGCTGCTCGCCGGCGGCCTGACGGCTCTGCAGACGGCCGCGATCACGATCGCCCTTCCGTTCAGCGTCGTCATGCTGCTGATCTGCTGGTCGACCGTGGTGGCGTTCACTCGCGAGCGACGCGCGTACGCGAGAGCCGAACGCGCGCAGCTCATCGACAAGATCGGCGACTACTACGGCCTCGAGGTCGAGTCGCGCGACGAGACGGGGCTGCTCGGCGCGCAGCCCCGATGGCTGCGCAACCTCCAGCGCCGCCTCGGTCTGCCGGTCGCGCCGACCACGCCGATCCGCATCCCCGTCGAGCTGCTCAGCGCGGAGGGCCGAGCAGATGCCGGTCCTGCGACGCTCGACGTCGACGATCTCGTGTCTGCGGACGAGCTCTCCGGCTATGACGATCAGGACGTGCCGTCGCACGGAGAGGATCAGGAGCCTCCGGTGCGCTGAGCACTCCGACGCCGATGTGCTGTCTGCGCATACAGTCGTGATGATCGTGTGCGAAACGCACATCGTCGGTTCGTCGCGCCGACTTCTACCGTGGGGAGGACCGCCCACGAAGGAGTGACATGACTGACGTCGCCGCGACCGAGATCGACCGATCCGGACTCGATTCCAAGGACCAGCGCCGCCGCGCCATCATCGGCAGCTCGGTGGGAACGATCATCGAGTGGTACGACTTCACCCTGTACGGCCTGGCGTCGGCCCTGGTGTTCGCACCGCTGTTCTTCCCCGGTGCCGGCAGCCTCGCGGGCACCCTCGGCGCGTTCGCGACGTTCGCGGTCGGCTTCGGGGCCCGTCCGATCGGCGGCCTGATCTTCGCGCACTTCGGTGACCGCATCGGCCGCAAGGCCACTCTGCTCACGACGCTGCTGATGATGGGCCTGGCAACGACCCTCATCGGGCTGCTGCCGACCGGTGAGACGATCGGCATCTGGGCGCCCATCATGCTGATCGTGCTGCGGCTGTTCCAGGGGGCGGGAGCCGGTGCGGAGTTCGCCGGCGCCATGACCATGGCCAGCGAATCGTCGCCCACGAAGAACCGCGCGTTCGTCGCCGGATTCCCCGGCTCGGCCGTGTACGTCGGCATGGCGCTTGCCACCTGCTGCTTCGCCCTCGTGAGCATGATGCCCAGCGAGCTGTTCCTGGCGTGGGGCTGGCGCATCCCCTTCGTCGCGAGCATTGCCATCGTCGCATTCGCGCTGTACTTCCGTCTGCGGGTCAAGGAGACGGCGGCCTTCGAGGCGGCCGAGCGCAAGGGGGAGGTGACCTCGGCGCCGCTCGTCCAAGCCGTCCGCACGCACTGGCGGATCCTGATCCCCGGCATGGCGCTGTTCGTCTTCGCGCTGCCGTGGGTCTACGTCGTGCAGACGTACTCGCTCAACTACACGACGGGCACGCTGTCGGTCGACCCGACGCACGCGCTGATCGGTCTCGTCGTCGCAGAACTGCTCACGATCCCCGTCACGCTGCTGTGCGGCCGGCTCGCCGACCGCATCGGCCGCAAGCCGGTGCTGATGGCCGCCGCGATCTTCGGAGTGGTCTTCGCATTCCCGATGTTCTGGCTGTTCAACACCGAGAACTCGTGGCTCGTCGGACTGTCGCTGATCCTCGGCCTCGCCGTGATCCAGGGCGGGACGATCGGCGTCAGCGCCGCGATGCTGGCCGAGCTGTTCCCCACCCGGATGCGCTGGAGCGGGATCGCGATCTCGCGCGAGATCCCGGCCGCGCTGGTCGGCGGCACCGCGCCGCTCGTCGCGACGGCGCTGGTGGCCGCCACCGGCGGGTCACCGTGGCTCGTGGCCGTCTACCTCGTCGTGCTCAGTGTGATCGGCATCGTCGGGATCCGATTCCTTCCGGAGACCCTCCACCGCGGCGTCGAGGCCACGGCCCTTCACGACTGAGCGGAGCCCTCGAGCACCAGCCTCAGCTGCTCCAGCGCCCAGTCGATCTCCGTGCTGCGGATCACGAGCGGCGGAGCGATGCGGATGGTCTGGCCGTGCGTGTCCTTGACGAGCACACCCCGTTGCATGAGCTTCTCGCTGATCTCGCGGCCGGTGCCGTGCGCCGGATCGATGTCGGCCCCGGCCCACAGCCCAGCGACCCGCACCGCAGTGACCCCGTGGCCGACGAGCTTCAGCAGCCCCTCTTCGAGGTGCGCGCCGAGCGTGCGTGCGCGCTCCTGGAACTCGCCCGTCTCCAGCATCTCGACGACCCGCAACCCGACCGCGGCCGCGAGCGGGTTGCCACCGAAGGTCGAACCGTGCTCGCCGGAGCGGATCACGCCGAGCACGTCGCGATCGCCGACCACGGCCGACACCGGAAGGATGCCGCCGCCGAGCGCCTTGCCCAGCAGGTAGAGGTCGGGGACGACGCCTTCGCGATCGCACGCGAACGTCTCGCCCACGCGGCCGAGCCCGGCCTGGATCTCATCCGCGATGAAGAGCACGTTCTTCTCGGTGCAGATCTCACGGATGCGTGCGAGGTAGCCCTCAGGCGGGATGATCACGCCGGCCTCGCCCTGGATCGGCTCGACCAGTACGGCCGCGGTGTCATCCGTGATCGCGGCGGCGACGGCATCCGCATCGCCGAAGGGCACCGCGTCGAATCCCGGCGTGTACGGGCCGAAGTCGTCGCGTGCTGATTCGTCGTCGCTGAAGCTGACGATCGTCGTGGTGCGGCCGTGGAAGTTGCCTGCGGCGACGACGATGCGCGCCTTGCCGGGTGCGATGCCCTTGACGCGGTAGCCCCATGCGCGAGCGACCTTGATGCCGGTCTCGACGGCCTCAGCACCGGTGTTCATCGGCAGCACGATCTCCTTGCCGCACAGGCGGGCGAGCGCATCGGCGAAGGGTTCGAGCCGGTCGCTCATGAATGCGCGGCTCACGAGCGTCACCCGGTCGAGCTGCGCTTTGGCCGTGGCGACGAGCTCGGGATGCCGGTGGCCGAAGTTCACGGCCGAGTACGCCGCGAGCAGGTCGAGGTAGCGCTTGCCCTCCGTGTCGGTGACCCAGGCGCCCTCGGCGGACGCGACGGTGACAGGCAGCGGGCTGTAGTTCTGCGCGACGTGCGTCTCCGCCGGAGCCGTCGAGAGCGTCATGCGGTCTTCTCCTCGCCACCGGATGCACGCAGCTCGAGCGTGCAGCATTTGATGCCGCCGCCGCCGAGCAGCAACTCGGACAGATCGACGGTGATCGGGTTGTAGCCGCGTTCGCGCAGCTGCTTCTCGAAGCCGGTGGCGCGGGGCGAGATGATGACGTTGTACCCGTCGCTCGCCGAGTTCAGCCCGAACACGGCGCCGTCCGCATCGGCGACGAGGATGGCATCGGGGAAGCGCTCCTCGAGGATCGCACGGCTGGCGTCGTCGAAAGCGCCGGGGAGGTACGCGATGTTCGCGCGCTCGGGGCCGCCGTTCGCCGCACCCTCGACCGGGTCGAGCACCGAGATGGCGGTGTCGAGGTGGTAGAAGCGCGGGTCGATGAGGTTCAGCGAGACGACCTCGCGCCCGAAGACCTCACCCACCTCGCGGTGGCTGTCGCCGGTGGATCGGAAGCCGGTGCCGGCGAGGATCGTGTCGCCGACGAGCAGGAAGTCGCCCTCGCCCTCGTTGACCTCTTCCGGCTCGACGGTGTCGAAGCCGTTCGCGCGGAACCAGTCCGCGAACGCGGGCGCCTCACCGGCGCGCTCGACGAAGCGGAACTTCGGCACGTAAGCGCGCCCGTCGATCACGAAGCCTCCGTTGGCCGTGTAGACCATGTCGGGAAAGCCCTCGAGCGGATCGATCAGCTCGACCTCATGACCGAGCTCGAGATAGAGGTCGTGCAGCTTCTGCCACTGCGCCACGGCCTTCGCGGTGTCGGTGGGCTTGGCCGGTTCCATCCACGGGTTGATCTGGTAGCTGACCGTGAAATGCTCCGGACGGCACATCAGGTACCGGCGGTGCTGCGCGGTGCGGGCGGTCGTGGGGGCGGTGACGGTTTCTGGCGTCGACATCTTGCTCCTCGAAGAGATGCGGCGGACGCTGTCCAGGGGCCCGGCGGAAGTTCGACCCGTCGCTCATTGCAGAGACTAGCGGGGAAGATGCGACGCAGGCACGCCGGAGTTCATTCTGGCATCCGAATCTGTGGACGCGCCAGCCGCGCGCCGGTGTCGCACGATCGCGGCTCATCCTTCGACGCTGACGACGACCTTGCCGACCGCGTGACCGGCCTCGACGTGGGCGAGCGCAGCGGATGCCTGCGAGAAGGGGTACGTGCGCTCGATCACAGGGGTGACCCTGCCCGCGCGGGCGAGGTCGATGAGCGCAGCCGTCATCTCCGGCTTCGGCACGGCCATCAGCGGGCGCATGCGTCGACGGGAACCGATCGAGAGGACCGCGGCATGAAGCATCCGCGGCAGAGGGCCGAGCACGCTGCCTGCTCCCCCACCGACCATCACGAGCGTGCCGTGCGGCGCGAGCAGCTCGCGCAGTGCGCGCAGCGGCCGCTCGCCCACGATGTCGATGATCGCGTCGTATCCGCCTGCGGAGGGCGCCGGCGCAGACTCGGTGCGATCGTCGAAGGCACGCGTCGCGCCGAGTCGCTCCAGGAGGGCGCGGTTGCGTTCACTGCACGTGGCATCGACCTCGGCGCCACGATCCACGGCGAGCTGCACGGCGAAGGTGCCCACCCCGCCAGAACCACCGAGCACAAGCACGCGATCGCCCGCACCGACCCTGGCGAGATCGAGCGCCTGCTGCGCGGTCCCGGCCGAGACCGACAGCGTCGCCGCGACGCCGGGATCGACGTCATCAGGACGGGCCGTGAGCCGCGCGACGGGGGCGACCACGTATGCCGCGAGCCCTCCGCCGGCGTTCAGCTCCGCGACGACCTCCTCGCCGATGCGCTCCCGTGCGACGCCTTCGCCGACCTCGACGATCGTGCCGGCGACGTCTATGCCCCTGATCGGCTGCTTCGGACGCCGCAACCCGAAGGCGAGCCGCGCGAGCAGAGGATCCCCGAGCAGCAGGCGCACGTCACCGGCCGCGAGAGCGGTCGCCCGCACCCTCAGCAACACCTCGTCCCTGCCGGGACGCGGTACATCGACCCGCTGCTGCACGGTGCGCGCCGCCGGTCCGTAGTCGGCGCCGACCCAGGCGGTCATCGTCGTCGGGATCGCTGTCGTGGTCATCTCAACCCTCCGGATACTGGAAGAGGTCGTCGATGCCGACCTCGAATGCGCGGGCGATCTGGAAGGCGAGCTCGAGCGTGGGCGAGTATCTGCCCTGCTCGATGGCGATGAGCGTCTGCCGCGTGACGCCGATGCGGCCGGCGAGATCGGCCTGGGTGATCCCGGCCTCCTCCCGCATGGAGCGGATGCTGTTGGTGACGAGTGTGGGCTTGACCATCAGATGAGCCCCCGGCGGTAGGCGACGATCCGCGCGACGCTGCCGATGAAAGTGGAGATCGCGAATCCGAGGAACATGGTGTTCGCGATCCAGAACACGTCGGCCCCCACCGCGCAGAGCGCGATGACACCGAGACCTGCGATCACCAGGAACGCGTGCTCGACGCGACCGCCCATCTGGTCGATGTCACGGTCGCGGACGTCGGTGGTGGTCGCGCCCTTCGGGTCTCGGAGCCCGGCGAACATCCCCCAGAGGATGCTGAGTACGATCGTGGCGGCGATGCTGATCCCGATCGCCCACAGCATGATCGGGAACCAGTCCACCGATGTGAGAGGGCCGCCGGCCGCCTGTTGGAGGATGACGACGATGTAGCCGGGAACGATGACGGCCGTAGCGATCAGCGTCGACCAGGTGTTGCGTTCCGTGTAGACCATGACACGCCTCCGGTGTAAAAGATTCTTGACACACTCAATGTACCGCCCCAACATCGACAGTGTCAAGAATCCTTTACATCATCGTCGGTCAGATGACGTCGGCGCTCCAGTCGTCCGGATTGCCGAAACGGTGCGCGGTGATGCTGATCGCCTGCTCGTGCAGGAACGGGAGCAGCTCCAGTCGTCCGGCGGAGGTGACCTCGTCGTCGTACACGGCGACGTCGGGATCGCCGGCGAGCGCCTCCGCGAGCGAGCGGCGCAGGGCGGCGACAGCGCTGCGGCCGCCCACGAGTCGCACGCGGGAGCCGGAGGCGCGATCGGGGCGGTCGGCGGCGAGGACCTCGTCGGCCGACCCCTCCTCTCGTCGCAGCATCCGCTCGATCCACTCGGCATCGCTCTCCACGGCGATGAGGGCGCCCAGGTCGCCGAGCGCCGCGCGCACTGCGGCCGGGAGCCCGTCGGCGATCGACACGAAGAAACCGGCGCCGGAGCGGATGCCGGCGAGCACGACCCGCAGCACGTCCTGCAACGGCGCATCCGCCGTCGCCCGCACCACGACGGGCGTCGGCCGATAGCGGAAGAGGTTCCGTTCGATGCCGAGCTGCGACACATCGCGCACCTGGCCGAACTCGCGGTCCCAGGCGACCGCATCCGACAACGCCGACTGACGCAGCCATTCGAAGGCCTCGAACTCCAGAGACGACTGCGCGGACTCGATGAGCCCCGAGATGCGGCTGTCGAGGCCGCGCAGATGCAGAGTGCTCGATGCCCTGCCCCGCGGCAGGGAACGCCACGACCCCAGGCCGATCAGGTAGTTGGGTCCGCCCGCCTTCGCACCGGGCCCGATCGAGGATCGCTTCCAGCCACCGAACGGCTGTCGCTGCACGATCGCACCGGTGATGCCACGGTTCACGTAGAGATTGCCCGCCTGCACGCGGTCGAGCCAGAGCGCGAGGTCATCCGGGTCCTGCGTGTGCAGTCCGGCGGTCAGCCCGTACGCGACGTCGTTCTGCAGATCGATCGCGGCGGACAGCGTGGGCGCATGCATGATGCCGAGCATCGGACCGAAGAACTCCTCACGGTGCGTGCGCGAGCCCGCCTCGACGCCGACACGGACGCCGGGCCGCCACAACCGCCCGGTGTCATCGCCGCCCACCAGCGACGGCTTGATCAGCCACTTCTCATCGCCCTCGAGCTCGGACAGAGCCCATGCGAGCTTGCCCCGCGGCTCCTCGATGACCGGACCCACCTCTGCGAGCGGGTCGATGGGCCATCCGATGTTGAGCGAGCGCACCGAATCCGCCAGCTGGCGGGCGAAGCGCTTGGAGCGGCCGACCGGGCCGACGAGGATCGCGAGCGATGCGGCGGAGCACTTCTGCCCCGCGTGGCTGAAGGCGCTCTTCACGAGATCGGCGACGGCGAGATCGAGGTCGGCTGACGGCGAGATGACGATGGCGTTCTTGCCGCTGGTCTCGGCGAGCAGCGGCAGATCAGGACGCCACGATCGGAACAGCGCCGCGGTGTCCCACGAACCGGTCAGGATGACGCGATCCACCGCTTCATGCGTGATGAGCTGCTCCCCCAGATCTCCCTCCTCGATGTCGATCAGGGTCAGCACGTCTCTCGGGATGCCCGCCTGCCATAGCGCTTCGGCGACCACCGCCGCACATCGCCTGGCCTGCGGGGCGGGCTTGAAGAGCACACCGGATCCGGCGGCGAGCGCGGCGAGCACCCCGCCCGCGGGGATCGCGATGGGGAAGTTCCACGGCGGCGTGACGACCGTCACACGGGATGGCTCGAAGGCCGCACCGGCGATGGTGTCCAGCTCCCGCGCCTTCGCACCGTAATAGCGGGCGAAGTCGACGGCCTCGCTGACCTCGACATCCGCCTCAGCGAACACCTTCCCGGTCTCGGATGCTGCGACCTCGATGAGCTCGCCGCGACGCGACTCCAGGGCGGCCGCAGCGCGCAGCAGTATCTCGGCCCGCTCCGAGGCAGGGCGCGCGCCCCACGCGGGGGCCGCGGCACGCACCCGAGCGATCCTCTGCTCGAGCAGAGCCGCGTCGTCGATCCTCGCGTCGAGCGCCGTCGAGTCGCCGGCCGTCGAGGCATCGACGCGGGCGCGGATGGCGCTCGCCCACTCCCTGTTCGCCGGAAGGACCGGGTCGCTGTCGGCGGTGTTGGTGAAACCCGGAGCCCCCGCGGAATCGGATTCCGACTCGCGGCGCGAGTACACGGCGGTCTCGACGTACGCCTCGCCCTCGGATCCGTCGGAGCCGTCCGACCCTCTCGCGATGTCGAGCACGGCCTTCGTGAGATCGCCCTCGTCGTTCTGAGTCGGAGTCGACGGACGCAGTGATTCGTGCACCGGTGCCTGCCGATCCTGAATGCGGAACGGCACCTCCCGCATCGTGCGGTCCCCCGACCGCTCCAGTGCCCGGACGAACCGGAGCCGCTCACGTTCGAACAGCGACTCGTCCGTGTGCAGGTGGAAGGCCGCCGAGAGGAAGTTCTCGGATGCCGCGTTCTCCTCCAGCCGCCTGACCAGATAGCTGATCGCCACATCGAACTCGTCCGGCTTCACCACTGGCACGTACAGCAGCACGGGGCCGACGTCACGCGAGACGGCGTCGGCCTGGCCCTGCGCCATGCCGAGCAGCATCTCGAACTCGATGTCGTCCCTGACCCCTCGTTCACCGGCGAGCAGCCAGGCGTACGCGATGCCGAACAGATTATGGCCGGCGACGCCGATCCGCACGGCGGCCGTGTTCTCCGGACGCATGGCCTCATCGAGCAGTCTCAGGTGGTTCGCGTCGGTGTCGAGCTTCGTGTCGTAGGTGGCCAGCGGCCACCCGTGCATCACGGCATCCACCCGCTCCATCGCGAGGTTCGCCCCCTTGACGAGCCGGATCTTGATCTTCGCCCCGCCGTGCTCGACGCGTGCCTTCGCCCACGCCGTGAGCTCGCGCAGCGCCTCGAGGGCATCGGGCAGGTAGGACTGCAGGACGATGCCCGCCTCGAGTCGCAGAAGGCGGGAGTCCTCGAGGATGCGGGTGAACACCGCGATCGTGAGGTCGAGGTCGCGGTACTCCTCCATGTCGAGATTGATGAAGGTGCTGTTCGACGCCGCGGTCAGATACAGCGGCAGCAGACGGGCCGCGACCGCCTCGACGATCTCATCGAACGCCCACATCGACATGTGGCTGATGACGGACGAGACCTTGACGGAGACGTAATCGACATCGTCGCGCCGGATCAGCTCGTGGATGCCGTCGAGCCGGCGCTTCGCCTCCGCCTCGCCCAGCACGGCCTCGCCCAGCAGGTTGAGGTTCAGTCGCGCACCGGATTCGCGGAGCTTCTCGATCGTGGCCGCCAGCTTCGCCGGACGCGCGTCGACGACCAGATGCCCGACCATCTCGCGCAGCACACGCCGGGCGATCGGAACGGTCGGTGTGGGGATCACGGGGGCGATACCGCCGCCTATGCGCACCGCGCCGCGCAGGTACCAGGGCAGGAAGTCGGGAACCATCGGGGCGATCCGCTGCAGCCGGGCAGCAGCGGCACTCAGCGATTCGGGCCGCATGACGCCGTCCACGAAGCCGAGGGTGAACGGGAGACCGTTCTTGTCCTGCAGCAGATCGGCGAGGCGCGAGGCGGCCGGATCGACCTCGGCATCCGCCGCCTCAGCGACCCAGCGACGCGCGAGTTCGACCGCCTGATCCGCGAGTTGATCGGCCCCGTGCAGCGACGACTCTGACATGTCATCAGCCTAGGACGGTGCACGCCGTCCCCAGCGGTGACACTGCGGAGCACGTGCATCTGAAGCGTGACGGCCGCGATGGGATGATCCCGGCTTCTCCCCCGCTCGCGGGCACAATATGCTGTTGCCGTGACGCCGTCCCAGGGGGAGAACGGAGCCGCGGCTGAGGGAGACATCGCTGCGGCACTCGGTGCTACCCCGGCCGCGACGCAGCCGAAAGCATCCCCCGTCTCGGCCGGCCCGGAAATAGCCCGTGCACAGGGCGGTTCGGCGCCACTCGGTACGCCCGTCGTCACCGCTGCGACGTCCAACCCGCTGACGGCGCCGCCGTCAGCACGCCGCACGCTCGCCCAGCGTGCGATCGACCGCGTTCCGGTGAAATGGCTCGGCACGGGCCTGACAGTGATCTTCCTCGCCACGACTGCGGCGTTCGGCGGCCTGGCGGAGGTGCCGAAGCCGAAGACCCCCTTGCTCGAGCTCGGCCAGACGTTCGTGGGGGCGGAGGTTGAGATGACTCCGGTGAGCCTCACCGTCGTCGACGAGCTCAGGGGCTCCGGTGTGTTCCCCGAGCCCGGCGAGCGTGTGCTCTCCCTCGTGATGGATGTACGCAATCTCAGCGAGTTCGCACGGTCATCCGCCGTGGACGACACGTTGGGCGGTCTTCGCATCGAGGAGCTGGAGGATGTGAAGCCCTCTATCGCGCGTCTGGACGATGACACCGGTTCGCCATGGCTGCAGCCGGGCATTCCGGTGCGGGTGGTGGCCTCGTGGCCCGTGCCGGCTCCGTCATACACCGACGGTGCACAGGCCCGCCTGCTGCTGTCGACGGCGACTCGCGGAGTCGGCCAGTTCGTCCTCTACGGCGTCACATGGGATGACGTACGCGTCGGCGGGCACATGGACCTCGCCGTCGAAGATCTCGGCACCGCTGAGGAGTCCGAATGAGCCGCGTCATGACCTGGATCGCCACGATCGTGCTGCTGATCGCAGCCGGCATCGTCTCGGCATCGGCACCCGCCGAAGACGCCGAAGCGGATCCGTTCTTCGTCACAGGAAAGATCGGCGAACCGGTCACCGGGCGCGACATCGTGGCCACAGTGACCGACGCGCGCACGACAACGCTCCTCACAGCCGCGGACGGCTGGCGGAGCGAGGCGAACTGGCTGGTGGTCGACCTCGAGGCCGCGAGTGTCACCGGGCCCTTGCTCGCCGACATCACCGGTGCGGTGTCGCTGCACGGAGCCGTCTTCGTGCTCGATGGACGAGAGTTCCGAGCGAGCGAGCGGATGGATTCGCTGTTCGGCCAGCGACTCAACCCCGGCGTGCCGTACGCGGGGGCACTGGCGTTCGAGCTGAGCGAGCTCGCCGGCACGGGCGTGCTGCAGCTCTCGCTCACCTCTGACCGCCGAGTGGACTCGGTGCTGGAGGTGCCGATCGATCTCGATGAGCGCGAACCTGCGGACGAGCTCGCCATGCCCGAGACGGCGTGGGCGCGATGACGGGGTGGTGGCGCAGGAACGCCGTCGCGCTCGGAGCGATCGCGGTGCTCACGCCCGTGACATTCGGTGCGATCGCATGGGAGGGCTGGCAGGGTTACTTCCTCTATCAGAATTCGATTCCCGTGGATGTGGCAGAGGATGACAGCATCGACCTGGCCGACACGACGTGGGGGCCGATCCGCGCATCGGAGATCACCGACACCACGGGTTTCACTGTGCCGAGCGACGCCCGAGTGATCGCCGCGGCGATCCCTGTCGATCCGCACGGTGAACTGCCTGGATGCTTCGCCCCGACGCTCGTGCAGCAGAGCACCGGCATCCGCTGGCCCGAATCCCGCTTCCAGCTCGGCCTGCTCTCATCTTCAGAGGAGCCGACCAGTTGCGTGACCGGCGACGATGTCCCCTCCGGTCCCTACGAACTGATCGTGCCGTTCATCGTCCCGGATGATGCAGAGGGTCCGTTCTGGGTCGAGGTCGCGCCCATCCCCGCAGTGCCGTCCGTCATCCGCTTCGCCATCGATCCCTGAGCGGCGCTTCCGCGGAGGCGACCGAGCGTGCGATCGTACGCACCGCTGACCACCGCGATGCGGATGGGCTCGAGCACGAGCGGAACGATCAGGAACAGCGCGTCTGAGAACACCCGCCAGAAGGTGCTGAGATCGTGGGGACCGATCACACGGCTGAGCAGCCACCGCAGCGTCGGGTCGAGCGCCAGCACGACGGTGTAGACGAGCACGTATGAGGCAATCAGCACCGGTCCCGCGCGCCACATCAGCACGATCGCGTCGACGATGGGACGAAAGCGCGAGGTGAACTCCTTCGCGAGCTCACCAAGCCATCGCGAGACAGTGGCCGGCAGGTTCTTCATCCGCTTCTGCGCCGTCTCGGTGAGTCGCTTCTGCAGCCCCGGTTGCTCGGCTTCGACCGCCTGACCGTAGATGACGCCGGCGATGGCCAGCCAGGCGAGCGGCTGCACGAGCAGTCCGGTGAGCGTGCCGATCGTCGCGGCCACGCCATCCCAGATCCACGCCACCGGCACCAGTTGCTCGCCGATCCAACTGCGTACATCCGTGACCCATTGGATCGCGACCCGCGAGTCGACCCACGCCGCGAGCGAATCGAAGCCGTCGCTGATCAGGAAGAGCGAGAAGAACACCCAGACGGCTTCGAAGTACACCGCCAGCAACGCGGTCCACTTCGGCAGCTTCTGATTGAAACGCTTGAAAGCCCACCGTGCGGAGAAAGCCGCGACGATGGTGAAGATCGTCAGCACATTCAGACTGAGTGCGGTCGCAGCCTCGCCCTGCACGGGCTCTGTGCCCTCAGCCAACGCCGTCCACATCAGTCCGCTGCGCACGGCCAGCGCGCGAAGCGAGTATGCCTGGACGTCGTCTCGAAGAAATCCCCACGCCGTATAGATCGCGAAGAACGGCAGAATACTCGTGAGCAGGGTGATCATGAACGTACGTCTGCGTTCTGCGGCGGCATCCGGCAGCGGAGCGATCAGCTGCAGCTCGCGCAGGCCGTCACGCACGACGAGGAACATGGCGACGAAGGCGATCAGCCGTGCGAGGATCGCCAGCGGCAGGATGAGGAATCCCAACGCCGAGTTCACGCCGCCGACGTACCCAGCGACGACGATGCCGAAGTGGTGCAGCAGCGATCCGCCGAGATACCACGCCAGCAGCGACGGCCACCTGGCGAGCAGCACGCGTCCGATGGTGGCGAGAAGCGGGATCACCAGACCAAGTTAGCGTCGGTAGGGCGTGTCGCGCATCACCAATGGCTCGGAGCTTCGGCACGTGTCGAGGGAAGAGCGGATGCCGTCGCCCACTCGTGCACCCATGCCTCGACGTCAGGCAGGCCCTCCGGCCGCCCCACGGCCGCGAAGAGCTCCTGGTGCGACAGCGTGCCGCCGCTGCGCTTGAGCATCCGTGCGCGGATGATCGCTCGCGCGTAGATCTCCCCGTCGACCACGGCGCGGTGCTCGAGATAGATCGCCCTGTCATCATGACCGAGTAGGCGCGACTCGATGTCGAAGCGCTGCCACAGCTGCAGCGACTTGCGGAACGTGACCGTCTCGGCCGAGACGACGGCGTACCAGCCGTTGCTCTTCATCGCGTCGGCCATACCCGTGCGCACGAGCAGATCCCAGCGGCCGAGGTCGAACAGCGACAGATACCGTCCGTTGTTCATGTGGCGCAGCACGTCTATGTCTGTGGGAAGGGTGCTCACTCTGATCCGCCCGACATCGCCGGGCGCGATCCGTCCGTCGCGCCGCCTTCGCCGGCGCGCACGCCACATCACGAGAAGAGTCCGCCAGATCACGTTCACGAGGATCGATAGTAGCCAGCGACGCATGATCGTCGAACTCCTTTGTGGGAATCGAACAGCGGCGTCGCTCGATTTCATCTTCGCCCGAGGCGCGCGTAGAGTCACGGGCATGAGCGCCGAAGCCCAGCCCGAAGTCATCATCCGTCCGGTCCGCGATGTGGATGCGGAAGCTCTGGGACGCGTGCACGCGCAGTGCTGGCACGAGACCTACGACCACCTCGTCAGCAAGGCTGCGCTGGAGCGCGTGTCGCCACGCCGCATGGCGGAGCTGTGGACCCACTGGGCCGCGCAGGGCGACGACTTCAGCATGAGCGCCGCGCTGGTCGACGGCGAGATCGTCGGTTTCGTCGGCTCAGGGCCCGCCCGCGACAAGGACGCGCCGGCATTCCGCGAGTTGTACTTCATCTACCTGCTCGACAAGTGGCACTCCACCGGCCTCGGCCAGAAGCTCTTCGATGCCGCGGTCAAGAAGGACGAGCCGCTGTACCTCTGGGTGGCCGAGGACAACCCGCGCGCCCATCGCTTCTACGCACGCAACGGCTTCACGCTCGACGGCGCCACGCACACCGAGCCGTTCCTCGGCGAGACGCTCACCGAAGTCCGCTTCGTGCGCTGAGCTCGCCGCATAGCTCCGGAGAAACGGCCGCCCCCGACACGTGGGGCGGCCGTTTCTCGCGGTTTGCGCAGATTCCTCCGGAGTCGTGCGGACAGACCACGGGGATCAGCGCGCTGATACGTTCCCGAACAGCTTCGCGATGGGGGCGAGCACGAGGGGCCTGGCGGCGACCCATGCTGCGGCGATGACGACGAGGGATGCCGCGAAGAACCAGAACCCGGTCCAGTTGTCGGCGTAGGCGTTCGGATCCGTCGAGCCCTGCGCGGCGTACATGTGGTTGAGGTTGCGCAGCGCGCCGGTCGCGAACACGAGGAACACGTGGATCGCGATGAACACGACGAAGTACAGCATCACCGGGAAGTGCAGCGCACGCGCCCACTCGACCGGGTACGCCTTGTTGAGCTTGTCCGCGTTCTTCGGCCAGATGCCGCTCATCCGCACACCCGTGATGGCGGCGAGAGGGGCGGCGATGAAGATCGTGGTGCCATAGGCGAGCTGCTGCAGCGAGTTGTAGTTGACCCAGCCGTTCTCGGTCGGCCAGTCCAGCGACACGTACTGCAGCGCCGCTGAGAGCGCGTTCGGGAAGACTTCCCAGCTCGTGGGGATCACCCGCATCCACTGCCCTGTCACGAACAGCAGCACGACGAAGACGATGCCGTTGACGAGCCAGAGGATGTCGAGCGACTGGTGGAACCAGAGCGTCAGACTGATCTTGCTCTTCTTGTTGCCGCGTGCCGTCCAGAAGGCGGTGGGCCTCTTGTCATGTCGCACGCTGAGACCCGAGCGGATGATCAGCACCATCAGGAACACGTTGAAGAAGTGCTGCCACCCGAGCCACCCGGGGAAACCGACCGGAGCACCCTCGGGCAGGTGGTACTCGCCGGGGTAGGTCTGCAGGAAGTCCTGCATGCCCGACAGACTCAGCAGCCACCGCACGAAGAACACGGCCATCGCCGCGGCACCGAGAAGACCGATGCCGCCGACGATGACGGCGCCCGCCCACTGCGCCTTCGTGAACGGGCCCATGCGCGTGGGCTCCGGCTTCGGCGCCGGGCGGATGAACGCGTTCTTGCCGGGGAACACCGTGCGCTGGAACGGCAACGGCGAGCTGACGTCTACCGTCGCGAGCGCCGTCGACGGCGTCGCATCGCCGGTCCCTGCCGTCTGGTCGACCGCTGCCGCCTCGCCGATTCGAGCGCCTTCCGAAGGGCTCGGCGCCTGCGCGGCGATCTCGATCGCGTCGGTGGGCTCAGCGGTCGCTGCGACGACTGCGGTCGTGCCGGCCGGGGGCCACGGCTCGCCACCCGGCGTTCGGGGCAGTCCTCGGCGGAGGGCGTCGCCGGAGCCGGTCGCCTCGGTGGTCGGCGTGGCAGTTGCGGTTGTGGCCGGAGCCTCATCAGCGGTCGGAACCGACTCGGTCGACGCTTCCGCTACAGAATCCGGCACGCGCGCCATCGATCGATGCAGCGACTGTTCAGACGTATCGCGGAGAGGTGGTGCGGTCGCCGCGGCGGTCGCGGCCGGCCAAGGCTCGCCTCCGGGCGTGCGGGGCAGGCCACGGCGCAACGCCGTGTGTGAGCCAGAGGCGGATACCGCCGCATCCTGCGCACCTGTCGCATCCGCATCCGCATCCGCTACAGGTTCTGGCATCCGCGCCATCGATCGATGTAGCGCTTGCTGAGAAGTGTCGCGGATGGGTGAGGACGCGGCCTCAGCGGCCGCCGCCACCTCAGTGGCGTCGTCGTCCGCCTCGACGTCGCCTGCGGGAGGCCAGGGCTCGCCACCGGCCACGCGTGGCAGGCCGCGCCTGAGCATCCGCGTCGCCATGGTTACTTCTTCCGTGCTTCGAGGGCCTCGACCACCTGCGGCACGATCTTGAACAGGTCGCCGACGATGCCGAAGTCGGCGACGTCGAAGATGGGGGCCTCGGGATCCTTGTTGATGGCGACGATGTTCTTCGCCGTCTGCATGCCTGCACGGTGCTGGATCGCACCGGAGATGCCGACCGCGACATACAGCTGCGGCGACACCGACACACCGGTCTGACCGACCTGATGCGCGTAGGGGATGTACCCGGCGTCGACCGCGGCACGCGAGGCGCCGATCGCCGCGCCGAGCGCGTCGGCGAGCTGCTCGACGAGCACGAACTGCTCCTTCGACCCCAGGCCACGACCACCGGAGACGACCTTCGTCGCGCCACGCAGATCGGGCCGGGACGACTCCGCCTCGACGACCTCGACCGCCCCCGCCTGCGCCGCGGCGGCACCGGATGCCGTCACCTCGAGCGCCTCGACGGTCGGGGATGCGACGGCCTCGGCACGAGCATCGACAGCCCCCTGACGCACCGTGATGACCGGCGCGCCGAAAGTCGGCGCGGAGTCCACGAGGTACGCACCGCCGTAAACGGAATGGTGTGCGACGATGCCCTCGTCGTCTCGTGAGACCCCGATCGCGTCCACGGACAGCGCGAGCTTCTCGCGCACCGCCAGACGACCGGCGACATCACGACCGGCGATCGAGTTCGACACGAGCACCGCATCCGGCCGCACCTGCCGGTACGCCGCCTGCAGGGCATCGACCAATGGAACCGTGAGCGATCCGGCATCCGCATCCGCCGTCAGCACGACCGACGCGCCGGCCGCAGCCGCGGCATCCACTGCGCTCTGGGATCCGCCGGGCACCAAAGCGACCGGAGACCCGATCGTCGATGCCGCACCGATCAGCGCCGCGGTCGAACTGGCCGCGTCGCCCGCAGGGGTCACGTCGACGAGCACGAGGATCGCGTTGTCGGGGTAGCTCATCATCACACCAGCCTGTTCTGCACGAGGTACTCGACCAGCTTCGCGCCGGCGTCGCCCTCATCGGTGATCTTCACGCCCGCCGCGCGCGGGGGCTTCTCGGAGACCGTGGTCATGATCGTGCGCGGCGCAGCGCCAGGGTCGGCCGAGACGCCGAGGTCGTCGAGGGAGAGCACCTCGAGCGGCTTCTTCTTCGCCGCCATGATGCCCTTGAAATTCGGGAAACGCGCATCCGGCAGCGCCTCGGTGATCGAGATCACCGCAGGGAACTTCACCGTCACCGACTGGTTGCCGTCATCCGCAGCACGCGTACCCGTGACTCCATCAGCCGTGATCTCCACCGCATTGAGCGCGGTCGCCTGCGTGAATCCGAGATGCTCGGCGAGCATGGCAGGGATCACGCCGCCCGAGCCGTCGGTCGAGAGGTTGCCCGTGATCACCAGATCGGGCTCGCCGCGACGAACGGCCGCAGCCAGCGCCTCCGCAGTCAGTCCGAGGTCAGCACCGGCGAGCTGCTCGTCGACGACATGCACCGCGGATGCCGCGCCGATCGCGAGCGCGCGACGGATCGACGCGGTCGACGACTCCGGAGCCATCGCGAGGGCGACCACCTCGGTGCCGTCGTTCTTGTCGGCGTACGACAGCGCGACTTCCAGCGCACGCTCGGTGATCTCGTCCAGGACCACATCCCCGGCCGCACGATCGGCCAAGCCGGTCTCGAGATTCAGCTTGCGATCGCCATAGGTGTCCGGCACCTCTTTGACCAAGACGAAGATCTTCATCGAACGCTCCTCACGACAAGACCGATTCTAGTCAGCATGGCCGATGGAATCGAGTTTCAATGTTCATGATACTCAGATTCACACCGGAGATCACGACTGATCGTCGGTTCTGCCGATACGGTGGAACCGTGGCCCTCCCCCGTCCCCTTCCCACCGATCCGCTCGCCGAGGCGAAGCGGCAGTGGCTGGCGCACGGGTGGACGGATGCCGCCGACGGCATGACCGTGGTCACCTCGGTGATGCGGGCGCAGCAGCTGCTGCTCTCGCGCGTCGATGCCGCGTTGAAGCCGTTCGGCCTCTCGTTCGCACGCTTCGAAGTCCTGAGACTGCTCGCCTTCAGCCGCGCGGGCAGGCTGCCGCTCTCCAGCGTCGTCGCCCGCCTTCAGGTGCACGCCACGACGGTGACGAGCACGGCGGAGCGGCTCGTGCGCGACGGTCTGATCCGGCGCGAACCGCACCCGTATGACGGACGCGCGGCGATGCTGGCCCTCACCGACGACGGTCGTGCACTCGTCGAACGCGCCACCACTGCGCTCAACGACGAGGTGTTCAGCCGCCCGGGGATGAGCTCGGCCGATGCCGCGGATCTCGTCGCGATCGTCGCACGCCTGCGCAAGAATGCGGGCGACTTCACCGAGCCGCGTCCGCAGCCGGATCCGCTGTGACGACGCACGCCTGATGGCGCGGTTCACCCTCGAGCGCGTCATCCGCGCGACGCCTGCCGAGGTCTTCGCCGCCGCGATCGATCCCGCGCTGCACGTGGAGTCCATGGCCCGGTACGGCGAGACCATGGTCAGCGGTCCCGAGGGCGGGACGTTCACCGAAGGCTCGGAAGTGACCTGGCGTGCGCGCCACTTCGGAGTGCCGTTCCACCTCACCTCGATCGTGTTCGACATCGCACCGCCGCACCGGTTCCGCGATCGGCAGACGAAGGGCCCCTTCGCCGAGTTCCACCACGAGCACGTCTTCGAGGAGCACCCCGATGGCACGCTCATGCGCGACACGATCGACTTCCGTTCACCGTTCGGCCCGATCGGCGCGCTCGTCGACCGACTGTTCATGCGCGAGTACATGCGCCGCCTCATCGACGAGCGCGGCGCGGTGCTGCAGGCATCCCTCGAAAGCTGAGCCGCGCAGTTGTAGCCTGTCGCCATGACCGAGTTGCATCTGAAGACCGTGCTCGAAGGTCACGGACCCGCCGCAGCCATCGTGCTCACCGACGAACAGGTCGCGTCCCTGGGCGCGGGCAGGGCGTTTCCCGTGGTGGTCGACTTCGGCGATCGCAGCATCCGCCTTCGCCTGTCCCGCATGGGCGGGCAGAATTTCATCGGATTCAGCAAGGCGGCGCGCGCCGAAGCCGGCGTCGAGATCGACGAGGAGATCGAGGTGACGATCAGCCCTGACACCGCGGAGCGCGTCATCGAGATACCCCCGGCTCTCGCCCTGGCACTGGATGCCGACCCCGCCATCAGGGCGGCATTCGAGAACCTTCCGCCGTCCAAGCGCAAGGAGATGGCGCGTCAGATCGACGAGGCGAAGGCCGAGGAGACCCGCAGCCGCCGCCTGCAGAAGATCATCGACGCGCTCGGTGAGTGACGGCGAGTGACACAGGGTACGGATGGCCGAAGGTACGCACGCCTACTGGTTGGTGAAGTTCGGCGCCCGCTTCTCCCGGAAGGCCGACATGCCCTCCTTCTGGTCCGCGGTGTCGAACAGCGCGGCGAACGCCTGCTTCTCGTGCGCGAGGCCGTCGGCGAGCGTCGTCTCCATCGCGGCATCCAGCGCGGCTTTCGCCGCGTAGAGCGAAGGCAGCCCCTTCGACGCGATCGTCTCTGCGAGCGTCGTCGCCTCGGCGAGCAGATCGGATGCCGGCACCACCCGTGACACGAGACCCGCACGCTCTGCTTCCTCTGCACCCATCATGCGTCCGGAGAGGATGAGCTCGGCGGCTTTGTAGTAGCCGACCGCGCGGATCAGCCGCTGCGTTCCGCCCATGCCGGGGATCACCCCGAGGTTGATCTCCGGCTGACCGAACTTCGCATTGTCGGAGGCGAGGATGATGTCGCACATCATCGCGAGCTCGCATCCGCCGCCGAGGGCGAAACCGCTCACGGCGGCGATCACCGGAGTGCGGACGGCCGCGAAGTCGCTCCACTCGCCGAAGTGATCGGTCGCGCGCATGTCGGCGGCCGACATCGACTCCATCTCCTTGATGTCGGCGCCGGCAGCGAACGCCTTCTCCGAGCCGGTGACGACGATCGCACCGACGCCCTCATCCCCGTCGAACGCCACGGCGGCGGCAGTGACCTCCTGCGACAGTCGAGAGTTCAATGCGTTCAGCGCCTGCGGACGGTTCAGGGTGATCCACCCCACGCGCCCGCGCTGCTCGACCAGGATCGTCTCGTACTCGGTCATCGATGGCTCCTCAGTGGTGGGACGACGTCACTGACGATCATCACACCTGCCCGTCGCGGATGTCGGTGATGATGCCGGAGAAGTCCCGTCCTCCCCCGGAGCCCGCGGCGAACGCGGCATAGATCTCCTGTGCGAGGCGCCCCATCCGCGCATCCGTCGAGGTCTGTTCGATCGCCTGCAGGGCGAGCCCGAGATCCTTCGCCATGAGGGCACCGGCGAACCCCGGCTGGTAGTCGCGGTTCGCCGGGCTCGTCGGAACCGGCCCCGGCACGGGGCAGTTGGTCGTGAGCGCCCAGCACTGCCCCGAGGCGTTCGCCGCCACGTCGTACAGGGCATCGTGCGAGAGTCCGAGCCGCTCCCCCAGCACGAACGCCTCTCCCACGACGATCTGCGAGACGGCGAGGATCATGTTGTTGCAGACCTTGGCCGCCTGCCCGAGCCCCGGCCCGCCGCAGTGCACGATGCGCTTGCCCATAGCCTCGAGCAGCGGACGGGCCGCGGCGAAGTCGTCATCGGATGCTCCGACCATGAACGCGAGCGTCGCGTTCTCGGCTCCGACCACTCCACCGGATACCGGCGCATCGACGTTGCGGTGGCCGGCGGCGATCGCCAGTGCGTGGGCGGCCTGCGCCTCGTCCACCGCGATCGTGGACGACTCGATGAACAGCGTTCCCGGTCGCGCGGCGGCCAGCAGCCCGCCCTCGTACGCCTCGATCACATGCTTGCCGGCCGGGAACATCGTGATGACGACGTCCGCATCGGTCGCGGCATCCGGACCCGACTCGGCGAGCGGCACACCGGCTGCCACCGCGGCCTCTCGCGCGGCCGGCATCACGTCGAATCCGGCGATGTCATGGCCGGCGGCCTGCAGGTTGCTGGCCATCGGCAGCCCCATGTGACCGAGGCCGAGGAATGCGATCTTCACGACGACGCCTTGAGCGCGTCACGTCCGACGATCATGCGCATGATCTCGTTCGTCCCTTCCAGGATCTGATGCACGCGCAGGTCCCGCACGACCTTCTCGATCCCGTAATCCTGAAGGTACCCGTAGCCGCCGTGCAGCTGAAGGGCATCATTGGCGACGCGGAATCCGGCATCCGTCGCGAAGCGCTTGGCCATCGCGCATCGCACCGTCGCATCGTCAGCGTGCTCATCGACGGCGCGCGCACCGTCCTGCACCATGAGCCTCGCCGCGTGCAGCTCGGTCTCCATGTCTGCGATCGCGAACACGATGCTCTGCTTCTCGGCGAGCGCCTCGCCGAAGGTGAACCTCTCGTGCACGTAGCGCCGCGCCTGGTCCAGAGCCCAGCGCGCACCGCCGAGCGAGCATGCCGCGATGTTGAGACGGCCGCCGTTGAGCGCGGACATCGCGATCGCGAAGCCCTGCCCCTCCGCGCCGAGCAGAGCGGATGCCGGTACCCGCACCTCATCGAGGATCACCTGCCGCGTCGGCTGGGCATGCCAGCCCATCTTCTTCTCCGGCGCGCCGAAGGACAGGCCCTCCGCGTCACCGGGGACCAGGAACGCGGAGATGCCGCGGGCACCCGCCTCTCCGGTGCGCGCCATCACGACGTAGACGGCCGCCTCTCCGGCGCCGGAGATGAACTGCTTGACGCCGGTCAGCACGTACTCCTCGCCGTCCCGGATCGCGCTCGTCGCGATGGCGGCGGCATCCGAGCCGGCACCGGGCTCGGTCAGGCAGTAGGCGCCGAATCCCGTCATGGCGGTGAGTTCCGGCAGCCACTGCGCACGCTGCGCATCAGACCCGTAGGTGTCGAGCATCCACACCACCATGTTGTGGATGGAGATGTATGCCGCCACCGCCGGGTCGCCCTTCGCGAGCTCTTCGAAGATCGCGACGGTGTCCACCCGCGCGAGACCGGTTCCGCCGAACTCCTCGTCGGCGTAGATGCCGCCGAGACCGAGTTCGCCGGCATGCTGCAGCGCCTCGCGCGGGAACACGTGGTTCTCGTCCCACTCGGCGGCGTACGGCGCCAGCTCGGTCTCCGCGAACTCGCGAACCGCGTGCAGGATGGCCGCGCGCTCTTCGGTGGTTGTGGTGATCATCGTCATCGGGGATCCTCTCGCCTTGTGGGCAGATCGTTGATGTGGTCGGTCATCGTCGGGTCGGTCTCAGTGCATGGTCGGGATGACGAAGCTCGCCCCGTCGCGCACACCGTGCGCCGGCCAGCGGCTCGTCACCGTCTTGGTCTTCGTGTAGAAGCGGAACGCGTCGGCGCCGTGCTGGTTGAGGTCGCCGAAACCGCTGCGCTTCCAGCCGCCGAACGTGAAGTACGCGATCGGAACGGGGATCGGCACGTTCACGCCGACCATCCCGACGTTCACTCGAGCGGTGAAGTCGCGGGCGGCGTCTCCGTCGCGTGTGAAGATCGCGACGCCGTTGCCGAACTCGTGATCGGATGCCATGGCGAGCGCCTCTTCGTAGTCGGCGGCGCGGGCGATCACGAGCACGGGTCCGAATATCTCCTCGCGGTAGATCGACATGTCGGTGGTGACGTGGTCGAACATGGTGGGCCCGAGGTAGAAGCCGTTCTCGTGTCCGTCCACGGTGAGCCCTCGCCCGTCGGCGAGCAGCGTCGCGCCGGCATCGATGCCCTGCTGGATGTAGCCCTCCACGCGCTCCACAGCGGAGAGCGCCACGAGCGGACCGTAGTCGACGTCCTCGGCTAGTGCCGGCCCGACGCGCAGCCGGCCGACGCGTTCCGTGAGCTTCGCGGCGAGAGCGTCGGCCGTCTCTTCGCCGACGGGAACGGCGACCGAGATCGCCATGCAGCGCTCCCCCGCCGAACCGTAGCCGGAGCCCATCAGCGCATCAACGACCTGATCGAGATCGGCATCCGGCATCACGATCATGTGGTTCTTGGCCCCGCCGAAGCACTGCGCCCGCTTGCCGTGGGCGGTCGCCGTCGAGTAGATGTACTCGGCGATCGGCGTCGATCCCACGAACCCCACGGCCTGGATGCGCGGATCCGTCAGCAGAGTGTCGACGGCCTCCTTGTCGCCGTGGACGACGTTGAAGATGCCGGCGGGCAGTCCCGCCTCGAGGAACAGTTCTGCGAGACGCACCGGCACCGACGGGTCGCGCTCGCTGGGCTTGAGGACGAAGGCGTTGCCGGCGGCGATGGCCGGGCCGGCCTTCCACAGCGGGATCATCGCGGGGAAGTTGAACGGGGTGATCCCGGCCACGACGCCGAGGGGCTGACGCATCGAGTAGACGTCGATGCCAGTGCCCGCCTCGGTGGAGTACTCGCCCTTGAGCAGGTGCGGTGCGCCGGCGGCGAACTCGATCACTTCGAGACCGCGCTGGATGTCGCCCTTGGCGTCATCCAGCGTCTTGCCGTGCTCACTGGAGAGCAGCGTCGCGAGCTCGGTCATGTTCTTCTGCACGAGATCGAGGAAGCGCAGCAGCACTCGTGCCCGCTTCTGCGGGTTGGTCGCCGCCCACGACGGCTGCGCGGCCTCGGCGTCGTCGATCACACGCCGCACTTCTTCTGCCGACGCCAGCGGCACATGCGCCTGCACGGTGCCCTCGCTGGGGTCGTAGACGTCGCCGAAGCGTCCGTCCTTGGGCGTGAGAAGCGATCCGCCTACGAAATGGGGGATGGTACGAGTCATTATGCGATGTCCCTTCGCGCCGTCGTTGGCACGATGAACAGATTACTCTGGTCTCCGTATATTTACTAGGGCGCCCAAGCATTCCTCCTCAAGCCTCTGCGGAAGGGCCGGCGATGTCGACGTCGCACGTTCGATGCCCGTTCACCATCCGGTCACCTTCGACACGTACAACTGCAGGTGCGCGGAAGAACTCAGACCGGAACGGGTAGTCAGGACTTTCCGCGCGACGGTGAGCAGAGCTCCCGAGACCCCCGCCGAATCGGGTCGGCGGGGGTCTTCTCCGTCGAAGTTCGAATCGCGCAAAGCGCTGAGCACAAGTCGAAGTAGAGCCAGTTGCGCGATTCGAAGGTGTGCGGGCATTGTGGATAACCCGAACCATGACGACGGCGGCTGTGCAACGGTGTGCGCCATGGGACGACGACAACCGATGCCGACAGAGTTCGAGGGCTCGTTTTCGGTAGCGCATGCGAAAGCCGCTGGCGTCGGCCGCGGACGTCTTCGTGGAAGCGATCTCGACACGCCCTTTCACGGTGTGCGAATGTCGGCCGCAGCCGTCGCGGAGCCAGAAGTGCGCGACCCGTATGAGAGACAACGGCTTTCGCGTATCGCGAGGGCACGCACTTACGTTCCGCGGTTGCACTTCGGGCATTTCTTCAGCCACGAGACAGCGGCATCGATCTGGGGCGCACCGCTACCACTGGAGTTCAACGCCGAGAATGTGCTTGCGAACGGCGAAGAGCTCAAGCTGCACGTCAGCGCGAGCGGCGCCGTGCCCTTTCCGCGTGCCAAAGGCGTGACCGGACATCGCACGCTCGCGAGTCTCACCTCTCTGTCAGAGCACGATGGCCTCCGCGTCACCTCGCCGGCCGCGACCTGGGTCTCGCTTGGCACGTTGCCGTTGTTCGATCTCATCGCACTGGGAGATTTCTTCTGTCGTCAGTGGCGCACAGGGCACGGGCGTCGTCATGTCGGCCGGCCGGCACTGGCGACGATCGAGCAACTGCACAGCATGCTGAGCGCCGGCCGACGCCGAGGATCCGCCCGCTTGAAAGCGGCCCTCCAATCGATTCGTGAGGACTCGTGGTCGCCCCGCGAGTCGCTGGTCCGATGCGTCCTCGTCGCAGCGGGGCTGCCGGAGCCTGAGCTGAACATCGACCTCTTCGACCCGAACGGGCGATTCCTCGGTTGCGTCGACATGGCGTACCCCGAGCACCGGGTGGCGATCGAATACCTCGGAATGCTGCATGACGAGCGCTGGGCGAAAGATGTCGAGCGCCTCGCCGCGCTGCGCGCCGCCGGATGGACCGTCATCGAGGTGACGTCGCCGCTGCTTGCGGATCGCGAAAGGCTCGTCGCTCGCGTGCGGTCGGCTCTGCAGGGGTGAACCCTCGTTCGAATCGCGCAACTGCATCTGCTTGGCCCCCGGGTCAAGCACTTTGCGCTACTCGAAAGAAGTTCAAGTCGCTCGAAGCAAACATGAAACAAAGTCCGCATACACTCGGATCCGCCACAAGCACGCTTCATCTCCGAGGGGCCCAACATGTCCAGCGTTCCGATCACCGTCTCCATCCGCCGCGAGGTGGACCCCGCACGCATCTCCGAGGCGACCGCTTGGGTGCAGACGGGGGTGAATCTCGCGAACAAGCATCCCGGTTTCCTGGGGTCGGGATGGGTGCGCGCCGGTGAGGACTCGCGCATCTGGCACATGCTGTACCGCTTCTCGAACGAGGAGACGCTCACCGCGTGGGAGCAGTCCGCCGAGCGGGAATGGTGGCGTTCGTCAGGCGACGGCTTCGTCCTCAGCGAGCGCGCCAAGCGCCGCACCGGCATCGAAGGCTGGTTCGATGAGCCGACGACCGACACGATCACGTTGCCGGGACGCACCGGGACTGCGACCGTCGCCCTGGTCAACGCGCCGCCCCGTTGGAAGCAGGCGGTTTCGATCTGGCTCGGATTCTTCCCGGTGAACGTGGCGTTCAGCTATGCGATCAGTCCGGTTCCGGGCTGGGACGCCCTGCCGATCTGGCTGCGCGCACTGGCGACCACGGTGGTGCTGACCCCGATCATGACCTACTGGGTGCTCCCCTGGGTCACGAGATCGCTGCGCAGCTGGCTATCGAGGTAGCGACCGGTGTTCGAATCGCGCAAAGTGCCGCACTCGACTGGAAATAGAGCACTTTGCGCTATTCGAACGGGGTGGGTCAGTCCCAGGTGACGGTCGGGGTCTCCTGGGCGAAGTCGACCGACGGCGTGTCCATGTAGCCGCCGAACCAGACCTCGAACTCCGAGGTCTGGCCGTCCTTCGTGCCCTGGAGCGTCATCTCCACGTCGGGGGTGTCGTACGTCGAGACCAGAGTGGGCGTGGAGTAGTCGACCTCCGGCACCATGCTGTCGAGCGTCGCCATGCCGTCGCTCGTGATCGTCCTGGTCACCGAGCCGTCGACCGGTGTGTGGCCGCTGAGGTCGATCTCGGTGATGTCCATGCCGCAGGGCGTCGTGAGCGTCTTCATCGCCACGCATTCCTCGATGGCCGCACGCACGAGCGACCGGAACGTCGCTGCGCCGTCATCGGTGAGCACCGGGTAGATGTCCCAGAACAGCTCGCTGTCGTCGTCCGTCGTCAGCGTGAACGTGTCGGTGTCGGAATCGAGCGCGAACTGCTCGTAGCCGAGCGCCAGCTGGTAGGCACCGGGGAAGAGGGAGGTCGACGGGTCGGCGGGCTCGACCCCGTTCACCGTCAGCCCGAGACCGTCGAAGTTCGACAGCGTCGCCATGACCAGGCCGTCGCTGATCACCCATCCGTCGTCGGACGAGCTGTACGCGGTGAATTCGCGTTCGATCGTCTCGCCTCCGACCGCGAAGGACGCCGAGACCGTCGCCTCGTACTCGCTGGCATCCTCTGACTCCTCCACGACGATGTCGGTGATCGGGGCGAGTTCCAGCGATGCACCGAGCACCTCGTCGGTGAGCAGACTGTCATCCGCGTACGTCTCGACGAACGTGAGCGCCGCCTCGGCGTCGCCTTCCGACAACGCCGTCAGGTACTCCTCGACTGCTTCGGAAGCCGTCGGGGCGGCCCCGCGCAGCAGACCAGGCACGATGATCGCTGCGGCGACCAGCAGCACGAGCACCGCCGCTCCACCGATGATGCCGAACAGCAGCCCCTTCGACATGGGCTTCCTCGGCGCGGCCGGCGCGACCGGATAAGCGCTGGTGGGGTATCCGCCGGCGGTATACGCCCGTGGTGCGTTCGGGTCGTACACGGGAGCGTTCCCCGGGTACACCGGAGCGTTCGGGTCGTACACCGGAGCATTCCCCGGGTACACCGGCGCGTTCGGGTCGTACACCGGCGCCGCATGGGGCGCGGGGATCGCCTCCGGGGCGGTGGAATGACCCGCCCCAGGGAGCTCGTGCCCACCGGCAGCGGGCTCGGGGTCGGGCGTCGGTGCGGGCGCAGGCGCGGGCTCCGGCATCGGTGCGGGCGCGGGTTCGGGCGTCGGCGCAGGCACGGCTCCCGCATCCGTCGAGCCCGCATCCGAAGAGAACGTTCCGTCGAAGCCGTGCTGACCCGCGGCCGTGTCGCTCACCGACTCCGGCACGTTCGTCGGGGTGGGCGGGGAGTTCTCCGGAGCGTCATTCGTCACGGCTCCCATCGTATTGCCAACGCGACGGGCCTCCCGTGGGCAGAAATGCCCATGGGAGGTGCGTGATCAGATCGCGCGGAAGCGCCAGGATGCGGCGGCTTCGGCGCCCGCATCCAGCACGATCAGGTCGACGGTCGAGTTGAAGGCGTCGGGTGGGCACGTCATCGGCTCGACGGCCAGACCGATCCGGCTGTTCGCCGCATCCGTCGGAAGGTCGGCGGTGTGCACCTGCACCCACGGGCAGCTCTCGTCCCAGCGCAGTGCGACGCCGCGTCCGTCCGCCGCCACGACGCGCACCTCGGCGAATCCGTCGGTGCGGTCGAGTTCGGTGAAGGCGTGATCGATGAACACGTCGCCGATCACGCGCGGGGTGCGGAAGTCCCATTCCGGATGCGCATCCACCGACTCCACAGCGACCGGGCTCAGCCGATCGGCCGTGACGGTGAGCACCTCGGATGCCGGGAGCTGGAGCGTCCAGTCATCGACTCGCCCTTCGCCACCGACCAGATACGGATGCGGACCGGTGCCCCAGGGCGCCGCATCCGTCCCGAGGTTGCGCGCGGTGACGGTCTGATTCAGACCGTCTGAATCGAGACGGAACTCCACGGCGACCTCGACGCGGAACGGATACCCGAGCTGAGGTTCGATCACGGCTTCCAGCACGACGCGGTCGTCTTCCACCACGCGGTCGGCGAACTCGGCCCACGCCAGCAGCCCATGCAGCGCGTGGCCGCGGGCGGGCTCGGTGAGCGCGAGCTGGTGCGCCCGGCCGCCGAACGAGTAGCTCCCGTCGACGACGCGATTCGGCCACGGAGCGAGCGTCGCTCCACGGTACGCGGGGCGCACCTCATCGGCGTCGAACGGCACGATGAGGTCGCGGCCGTCGTGCTGCAGCATCCGCAGCGTCGCGCCGACACTGGCGATGACCGCCGCGTAGCCGTGGGCGGAGATCCGCAGCTGACGACCGGATGCGGGGAGGGAAGCGCTCATGTCCTCGACGATAGCGGGCCGGTTCACAGGCCCTGCGCCAGGCGGTAGTAGGCCTGGTTCCAGCGCACCTGCTTCTGGAACTCGGGCAGCGTGGTGTCGTCGTCGATCACGAGCAGTTCGACCTCCGCCATCTCGGCGAAGTCGCGGAACGCCTCGAGCCCGACGGCGGTCGACATGACCGTGTGGTGCGCGGCGCCCGCGGTCAGCCAGGCCGCGGCGCTGGTGTTGAAGTCGGGTGCGGGCTTCCAGACGGCACGGCCGACGGGGAGGTTCGGGAGGGCTGCGCGCGGCTCGACGTTCTCGACCACGTTCGCGGTGAGGCGGAAGCGGTCGCGCATGTCGCTCATCGCCACGACGACGGCGGGGCCGGGGTCTGCGGTGAAGACCAGGCGCACCGGGTCCTCCTTGCCGCCGATGCCGAGCGGGTGGATCTCGAGCGTGGGCTTCGCGGTGGTCAGCGACGGCGACACCTCGAGCATGTGCGCGCCGAGGATGAGCTCGTCGCCGGGAGTCATGTCGTAGGTGTAGTCCTCCATGAGGCTGGCACCGCCGGGGAGTCCTGCACCCATCACGTTCGCGATGCGCACGAGCACTGCCGTCTTCCAGTCGCCCTCCGCGCCGAAGCCGTACCCCTCGGCCATGAGCCGCTGCACGGCGAGACCCGGCAGCTGCTTCAGGTCGCCGAGGTCTTCGAATGACGTGGTGAAGGCGCCGAACCCGCCCTCTTCCAGGAACGACCGCAGCCCGATCTCGATCGCTGCTCCGTCGCGCAGCGACCGGTGCCGCTCGCCACCCTTGCGCAGCTCAGGCACGACCTCGTAGAGCTCCTCGTACTCGGCGACGAGCGCGTCGATGGCCGACGCGGATGCCGCGGCGACAGCATCCGCCAGGTCGTTCACGCCCCAGGTGTTGACCTGCACGCCGAAGCGCAGCTCGGCCTCGGTCTTGTCGCCCTCGGTGACGGCGACGAAGCGCATGTTGTCGCCGAAGCGCGCGAGCTTGAGGCTGCGCGATGCCGCAAGGCCTGCCGCGGCGCGCTGCCACGTGCCGAGCTCGTTCTGCACGCGCGGGTCGCTCGCATGGCCGACGACGGTCTTGCGCGGCACACCGAGGCGGGTCTGGATGTATCCGAACTCGCGGTCGCCGTGCGCCGCCTGGTTCAGGTTCATGAAGTCGAAGTCGATGTCGGCCCACGGCAACTCGACGTTCGCCTGCGTGTGCAGGTGCGCCAGCGGCTTCTGCAGGGCATCGAGGCCCGCGATCCACATCTTGGCGGGGCTGAAGGTGTGCATCCACGCGACGAGTCCGATGACGCGGTCGTCGGCATTGGCTTCGAGCGCGATGCGCTTGATCGCGGCGGAGTCGGTCAGCACCGGCTTCCATACGATGCGGACAGGAACGTCGGATGCGGCATCCAGCGTCTCGGCGATCCCGCGCGACTGCTCGGCGACCTGCGCGAGCGTCTCAGGACCGTACAGGTGCTGACTTCCGGTGAGGAACCAGACCTCGTAGGCGTCGAGGGAGGTGGTCAGTGACATGGCGTGTCCTTTGAGATCAGAGGGAGTCGACAGCGGCCGACTCGATGGCGAGCCCGGTGCGATAGCGGGCGAGGTAGGTGGAGAACCCGACGGCATCCGCAGGGTCGGGGGCGACAGTGGAGAGGGACGCCGCGGCGAACACCCGCTCGTCGAGGTAGGCGCCCAGACTCACGTCATCGGCGTGCGCGAGATACGACGCCAGTACGGCGATGCCCCAGGCGCCACCCTCGGAAGCGAGTTCACCGACCGCGACGGGCGCACCGAGAGCACCGGCGAGGAAGCGCTGCGCGACGCCTGCGGTGCGGAACATGCCACCGTGCGCGAACATGCGGTCGATGACCACGCCCTCCGCCTCGAGCACCTGCATGCCCAGCGCCAGCGTGCCGAACACGCCGTACACCTGCGCGCGCATGAAGTTCGCGAGCGAGAAGTCGCTGTCGGGCGTGCGCACGAACAGCGGCCGGCCCTGATCGAGACCGGCGATCGGCTCGCCGGCGAGATGGTTGTACGCCAGCAGGCCACCGGCATCCGCTTCGCCCTCGAGCGCCTCACGCAGCAGCGCGTCGAAGACCGCGTCCTCGTCGAGGGGCTGCCCTGCGGCTGCCGAGAAGCGCGTGAACAGCCCAGCCCAGGCAGCGAGTTCGCTCGCGCCGTTGTTGCAGTGCACCATGGCGACGGCGTGACCGGCCGGGGTCGTCACGAGGTCGAGTTCGTGGTGCACGCTCGTGAGCGGTCGCTCGAGCACGACCATCGCGAAGATGCTCGTGCCGGCCGACACGTTGCCGGTGCGCTGAGCCACCGAATTGGTCGCAACCATGCCTGTTCCCGCATCGCCCTCCGGCGGGCAGAGCGGAACGCCGGGGCGCAGAGCGCCCGTCGGATCCAGCAGTGCCGCCCCCGCTGCGGTCAGAGTGCCGGCCGGGGCACCTGCGGGCAGCACTCGGGGGAACAGCTCGCTGAGGGGTGCGGGCAGACGGTCGGCGGCGAGGACCGAGTAGGCGTCCAGCATCCCCGCGTCGTAGTCGCAGGTCGCGGAGTCGATCGGGAACATGCCGGACGCGTCGCCGACGCCGAGCACCCGCTCGCCCGTGAGCGCGCTGTGCACGTAGCCGGCGAGCGTCGTGACGAAGTCGAGCTGCGGCACGTGCGGCTCCTCATCGATCACCGCCTGGTGCAGGTGCGCGATCGACCAGCGCAGCGGGATGTTCACGCCGAGCAGCCCGGTGAGCTCGGCGGCCGCGACACCGGTGTTGGTGTTGCGCCAGGTGCGAAACGGCACGAGAAGCTCGCCCGCAGCATCGAAGGCGAGATAGCCGTGCATCATCGCCGAGATGCCGATGGCGCCGAAGGTCTCGGGTCGTACGCCGTGCTGCGTCTCGGCATCGGCGATGAGGTCGGCGAATGCCGCTTGCAGCCCCTGCCAGACCTCGTCCAGCGCGTAGGTCCAGAGCCCTCCCTCGAGGCGGTTCTCCCACGCGAACGATCCTGTCGCGAGCACCTCGGTGGCATCGCTTCCGATCAGGCACGCCTTGATGCGGGTGGAGCCGAGTTCGATGCCGAGGCTGGTGCGTCCCTCGAGAATGTCGTCACGGGCACTCATCGCCGGGTGTCTCCGCTCTGGCCGTACACGTTCTGGTAGCGGTCGTAGAGACTGTCGATCGCGTCCTGCGGGATCGGGATCAGCGGGCCCGCCTCGCGGGCGTAGTGCACGGTGCGGGCGACGTCCTCCACCATGACCGCGGCCTTCACGGCGTCCTTGGCGTTCACGCCGATCGTGAAGGGCCCGTGGTTCTGCATCAGCACGGCGCGCGAGCGGTGGCCGCTGAGCGTCTCCACGACGCCGCGGCCGATCGAATCGTCGCCGATGATCGCGAAGGGGCCGACCGGGATCGGGCCGCCGAACTCGTCGGCCATCGCGGTGATGACGCAGGGGATCTCCTCGCCGCGCGCTGCCCAGGCGACCGCGAACGTCGAGTGCGTGTGCACCACGCCGCCGACGTCGGGCATGTGCCGGTACACGTAGGCGTGAGCGGCGGTGTCGCTGGAAGGCGCTCGTTCACTGCCTTCGCTGCCGGGGACCACGACGCCGTCGAGGTCGCACAGGATCATGTTCTCGGGGGCGAGGTCGTCGTAGCTCACGCCGGACGGCTTGATCACGAACAGATCGGCGCCGGGAACCCGGCCGGAGACGTTGCCGCCGGTCCATACGACGAGTCCACCTCGGACGAGCTCGCCATGCAGTGCGGCGACGTCGGCACGGACGGCGGCGATGGAGGCTTCGACCTCGGGGGTGAATGCGGGTGCGTCGTTGCTCACGGGTTCCTCGTTGATCAGGGCTGTGACCGGTCACAGTCAGCCTAGGGAGCGGCAGAGGTGGTCGTCAAGGTGGGCTGACCGCTCGGATGACGGCACTGACCTCTTCACAACTCCGGAGGTTTTCGCCAACCGCACGAGCGCAACCGCGGAATCACGCGGATCGGGCACCCGAAAGACTGCGACGAGCGACGTTTCTCCGGAGTTATGCGGGCAGTTGGCCCCAGAGCTGCGGCGATGGGGTGCGCGGCGTCCGGGTTCGGCTACGCGAGCGGCGGTGCGACGGACTCGCGCGCGATGAGGACGGGGGCGACGGGCGCGAGGTCGGATGCCGCGGCATCCGACCGTCCGGTCAGCACGGCGACAGCACGACGGGCGAGTTCTTCGAAGTCCTGTCGCACCGTTGTGAGCTTCGGCCAGTAGTACGCGGCGTCCGGGATGTCGTCGAAGCCCACGACGCTGACGTCGGCCGGCACGGAGGCTCCGTTCTCGTGCAGCCCGCCGAGGAGGCCGAGCGCCATCTGATCATTGGCCGCGAACACCGCAGTGGAATCGGAAGTCAGCACGGCACGCGCGGCCTCGTAGCCGGAGCGCGCGGTCCAATCGCCCGCCACCACGAGGGCCGGCTCGAGCGCACGATGGGCCAGCTCCGCCGCATACCCCTCGGCCCTGGACTCGGCCTCCAGCCAGTCGGCGGGGCCGGCGAGGTGCGCGATGCGCCGGTGCCCGGCATCCGCCAGCGCTGCGACGGCCAGACGCGCACCGGCGGCCTGGTCGACCGAGAGCCCCCGCGTCCCACGACCGGCGGAGTGCAGTGTGAGCACCGGCACACCGACGGGCAGGGTGTCGAGGGCGTGGAGGGTGCGAGCGTGCGGGGCGACGACGACGATGCCTTCCACACCCTGCGTGACGAGGTGCTCGAGCGCAGAGACGACCGACTCGTCGTCGCCCGCGTCGGCGAACGCTGCGCTCACCCAGTACCCCGCCGCACGGGCCGCGTTCTCGATCGCCGCGATGCTGCGGGACGGCCCGTACTGCAGCGCATCGGAGGCCAGTACCCCGAGCGTGCGCGAGCGGCGGGTGCCGAGTGCCCTGGCTGCGTTGTTCAGTCGGTACCCGAGCTCGACCATCGCCTGTTCGACGCGCGCTTTCGTGCCTGCGGCGACATCGGGATGGTCGTTGAGCACCCGCGAGACGGTCTGCCTGGAGACCCCGGCGAGCGCGGCGACGTCACGGACGCCGACAGCACGCACCCGCGCCTGGGAGCTGCTCGACTCGGTCACGCGGACGAGTGTACGGCGTGCGCAGCGGGCGGATGCTTCGCGCTCCACTCCATCTGAATGGATTACATCGTGGTAATCCAGGAGAACGCGAACGTCGCGACTAAGCTTGCGGCATGACATCGCCGGCGCCGCCCCCCGCGACGATGAAGGACGTCGCAGCCCTTGCGGGCGTCTCGCAGAAGACGGTGTCCAACGTCGTGACAGGCGCGGTGCCCGTCCGCGAAGAGACCAGGACCCGCGTCGAGGCCGCGATGCAGAAGCTCGACTTCGTCCCCAACCTCAACGCCAGAGGGCTGCGCAGCGGACGCTCGGGCACCATCGCCCTCGCCCTTCCCGATCTCGCCACCGCGTACTCGGCCGAGCTGCTGCATCGGATCGTCGATGCCGCCCACGGCCGGGGGCTCGCCGTGCAGATCGAGGAGACCGCCGCGACGCCGGAGCGCGAGCGAGAGCTGCTCGCACGCGCCCGCTCGCATCTGATCGACGGCCTGATCCTTAACCCGATCCGCCTCGAGGACAGCGTCATCCGCTACGCTGACCGGTTGCCACCCCTGGTCGTGATCGGCGAGGTGGAGCAGAATCGGGCGGATCACGTGCGCATCGACAGCCGGCTCGCCGCTGCGGATGCCACTCGTCACCTGCTCTCGCGCGGCGCCGAGCGGATCGCGGTGATCGGCGGCGACGATGACGCATCGTTCGCGACCGCCACCAGTCGGCTCCGCCTGGAAGGTGTGCACGACGCCCTCCGGGAGGTCGGGATCCCCCGCGATCCGCGTCTGGAGGTCAATCGCCTGCCGTGGTCCATGGCATCCGGTGCCGACGGCGCGCGCGAACTGCTGTCCCGCGATGTCGCGTTCGACGCCGTCGTGGCGTTCACGGACTCACTGGCCGTCGGCGCACTGCACGCCCTCCACGAGCACGGCATCCGCGTGCCGGAGGACGTGATGATGACCGGCTTCGACGACGTCGAGATCTCGGAGTTCACCTCACCCTCCCTCACGACCGTCGCCTTCGATCGCGGCGCGTTCGCGGATGCCGTTCTCGATCTGCTCGAGTCGAGGATGGTCGATCGATCGGCCGCGCCGCGATCGCGCACGCTCGCGCACCGCGTCGTCGAACGCGCGAGCACCGCACGGCCTTCGCCGGCCGACCGCGGCTGAGCGTGCCGCGCCACCGATCTTCGGCGTGTCCTTGCATCCTGATTACTGCGATGTAATCATGTAGACGCCAACCCCCGGTCACGAAGGAGTGACGATGACACCCCCGCTCGATCTGTCCCGCCGACAATTCCTCACCGCCAGTTCGCTGGCCGCCGGCGCAGCCCTGCTCGCAGGGTGCGCTCCCGGTTCCGCGATCGGCGACAGCACTCAGACCCTGCAGTTCTGGCATCTTCTGAGCGGCGGTGACGGCGTCACGATGTCGTCCCTGCTCGACGGAGTCAACGGCGCGCAGGGCGCATATCGCATCCGCCCGACCGTGCTCGCCTGGGGAACGCCGTACTACACGAAGCTCGCCATGGCGGGTGCCGGTGGGCGCGCTCCGGACGTCGCGATCATGCACGCCACCCGCGTCAACGGATGGGCGCCGGGCGGCCTCCTCGACGATTGGGATCTCGATCGACTCGCGGATCTCGGTGTCGACAAGAGCACCTTCCCCGCCCCGATCTGGGAGAAGGGCTTCGTCGGAGACAGGCTCTTCAGCGTCGCGCTCGATGCCCATCCGTTCGTCATGATGTTCAACACCGATGTCTGCGATGCGGCGGGAGTGCTCGACACCGACGGTCGCCTACGGGAGACGAGCTCTCCCGAGGAGTTCGTCGACCAGCTCCGCGCTGTCAGCGGCTCAGCCGAAGGGCACGCGCTGTCGTACGGGTACCTCGGTGACGGCGCCCAGATGTGGCGACTGTTCTACGGCCTCTACGCGCAGCACGGTCTCGCCATGGAGCTCCCCCTCGGCGGCAAGGCCGTGATCGACAAGGATGCCGCTGTCGAGTCGCTCACCTTCATGCAATCCCTGCTCGACGGCGAGATCGCCGCGGCCCAGAACGACTACGGATCGGCGATCGCCGAGTTCGCCACCGGCAAGAGCGGCATGCTCTTCACCGGCGTCTGGGAGCTGCGCACGATGCAGAACGCGGGCATCCCGTTCGATGCCGCGATGATCCCGACCCTCTACGGCACCCCGGCCGTGTACGCCGACTCCCACTCGTTCGTCCTCCCCCACCAGGCGAACGCCGACGAGACCAAGCGCGAGCTGACCTACCAGTTCGTGGCCGATGTGCTGAAGGGCTCGTTCGGCTGGGCCGAAGCAGGGCACATCCCGGCATTCCTGCCGGTCACCGAATCCCCGGAGTACGCCGAACTGATCCCCCAGGCGAACTACGCCGAGGCCGCGGAGCACGTCGTCTACGACCCGTCGGCGTGGTTCACCGGATCGGGCTCCAGCGTCCAGGAGGACTTCGGCGCCGCTGTGCAGGGCGTACTGCTCAGCGGGGACGACCCCGCCGCGGCGATAGACCGCTTCGAAGCGCGCGTGAACACCATACTCACTCAACCGAATCCGGCCGACCCCGAAGGGACGTGGAAGCCATGACGACCTCTGCCACCGCATCCGGCGCCGCCACCCGTACGATCGTCACCGGCTCCGCCGCATCCGCCGTCCCTGCCCGCCGCGCGGGCAGCCGCAATCGTGAGCAGCTCATCAGCTGGGCGTTCCTCGCCCCGTTCCTCATCGCGTTCGCACTGTTCCTCGTGTGGCCGATCGTGCACGGCATCTACCTCAGCTTCACCGACCAGTCTCTGACCGGGGCCGGTGGGTCGTTCGTCGGCTTCGCCAACTACGGCGAGGCCCTGACGGATCCCGTGATGTGGCAGTCGATGTGGAACACCGTGTGGTTCACGCTGCTCTCCACAGTGCCGCTCGTCGTGATCGCGCTGCTCATGGCGGCGCTCGTCGACCGGGGCCTGCCCGGCCAGTGGCTCTGGCGACTGTCGTTCTTCATGCCCTACCTGCTGGCATCCACCGTGATCTCGCAGATCTGGGTGTGGATCTTCAACCCGCAGATCGGCGCGGCGAACAATATCCTCAAGGCCCTCGGTCTCGAGCCGCTCGCCTGGCTGCAGAATCCGGACACGAACATGCTGTCGATCGTGATCGCGACGGTGTGGTGGACGGTCGGATTCAACTTCCTGCTCTACCTGGCGGCCATGCAGAACATCCCGCCGCAGCAGTACGAGGCGGCGTCGCTCGACGGTGCGGGACCCTGGCGTCAGTTCTGGTCGATCACGTTGCCGCAACTGGGACCGGCCACCGTGCTCATCCTCATCCTGCAGATCCTCGCCTCGCTGAAGCTGTTCGATCAGGCGTATCAGATGCTCGGCGGCGTCGCGAGCGACACCACCCGCTCGATCGTGCAGTACATCTACGAAGCCGGCTTCGTAAACTACCGGTTCGGGTACTCGGCCGCCATCTCGTACGTGTTCTTCGCCCTCATCGTCATCATCGGCGTCGCGCAGGCCCTGGTCTCGCGTCGCCGGAAGGAGCTGTGATGTCCACCGCCACTCTCTCTCACACCCAGGCGATCACCGCACCCGGCGCGCGTCGCCGCCGTCGCCCGCATCTGCCCGGCCAGAAGCCGTTCGGGCTGCTGCGCGTCACCGCATTCGTGGTGCTCGCCCTGCTCGCCATCGGCTGGCTGCTGCCGTTCCTCTGGGCGATCGCCACGGCGTTCAAGACCGAGACGGATGCCGCATCCGGCGACCCTTCGTGGATCGGTGCGACCGGTCCCACCGTCGAGGCCTTCACCGCGATCCTCTCGCAGGGCAACGTCTACACCTGGGCCTTCAACAGCCTGTGGACCTCGGCAGCGATCACGCTCATCACACTGGCGATCTCGGCACTCGCGGCTTACGCGTTCTCGCGGATGGACTTCACCGGACGCAAGTGGCTGTTCGTCGTCGTGATCGCGTCGATCATCGTGCCGCCCCAGGTGCTGATCATCCCGCTGTTCTACCAGATGCTGACCTTCAACATGATCGACACGCATTGGGGCCTCATCCTGCCGCAGGTGGTCGCGCCGGCGATGGTGTTCATCCTGAAGCGGTTCTTCGACGCGATCCCCATCGAGCTCGAGGACGCCGCACGCGTCGACGGCGCGAGCAGGTTCCGAATCTTCTGGTCGATCGTCCTCCCGCTGTCGCGTCCGATCCTCGCGTCGGTGGCGATCTTCGTGTTCATCGGAGCGTGGAACAACTTCCTGTGGCCGTTCCTGGTCATCAACGACACCACCCTGATGACGCTGCCGGTGGGTCTTCAGACCGTGATCAGCGCCTACGGCGTGCAGTACGCGCAGGTCATGGCGCAGGCGGTGCTCGCCGCCCTCCCGCTCATCATCGTGTTCATCATCTTCCAGAAGCAGATCGTCAAGGGAGTCGCGACCAGCGGCTTCGGCGGTCAGTAGTCCGTCACCACCCGGCATCCAGCCAAAACAAGGAGAGCAATGTCCCACGCCCGTATCACCATCGACCGCGACTACACGATCGCCGACGTGCCGCGCAGGCTCTTCGGCTCGTTCGTCGAGCACATGGGCCGCTGCGTGTACACCGGCATCTACGAGCCGGGCCATCCGATGGCCGACGAGCGCGGCTTCCGCAAGGACGTGCTCTCGCTCGTCAAGGAGATGGGCCCGACGGTCATCCGCTACCCCGGTGGCAACTTCGTCTCCGGCTACCTGTGGGAGGACGGCGTCGGACCTGCGGCCGACCGCCCGACGCGCATCGACGGCGCCTGGCACACGATCGAGACCAACGCGTTCGGCCTGCACGAGTTCGTGGACTGGGCGCGTGAGGCCGACGTCGAGATCATGGAGGCCATCAACCTGGGCACGCGCGGCGTCGAGGAGGCGCGTGCTCTCGTGGAGTACGCCAACCACCCCGGCGGCACGTACTGGTCGGACCTGCGCCGCAAGAACGGCGCAGCCGATCCGTTCGACATCAAGCTGTGGTGCCTGGGCAACGAGCTCGACGGCCCGTGGCAGATCGGGCACAAGACGGCCGCGGAGTACGGGCGACTCGCGCAGGAGACGGCGAAGGCGATGAAGCTCGTCGATGACTCGATCGAGCTCGTCGCGGTCGGGTCGTCGAACAGGCAGATGCCGACCTTCGGCACGTGGGAGCACACCGTGCTCACGCACGCCTACGACGAGGTCGACTACATCTCGATGCACGCGTACTACCAGGAGCACGACGGCGACGCCGAGTCGTTCCTCGCCGAGGCCGTCGAGATGGATGCCTTCATCGAGGGCGTGGTCGCGACGATCGACGCCGTGAAGGCCGCGGGCAAGCACACGAAGCAGGTCGACATCTCGTTCGACGAGTGGAACGTCTGGTACCAGTCGGGACTCGACACCGAGGACCAGCCGCATCAGGTGTCGAAGTCGTGGCGCACGCACCCCCGCCTGATCGAGGACACCTACTCCGTGACGGATGCCGTCGTGGTGGGAACCTTCCTCAACAGCCTGCTGCGCCACGGCGACCGCGTGCGTATCGCCAACCAGGCGCAGCTGGTCAACGTCATCGCGCCGATCCGATCCGAGGAGGGCGGGGCGGCCTGGCGGCAGTCGACGTTCTGGCCCTTCGAGCGGATGGCGCGCCTCGCCACCGGGCAGATCCTTCGTCTGGCGGTCTCGTCGTCGCAGATCAGCACGAAGCGCTACGGAGACGTCGACGCGGTCGACGCCGCGGCGACCTGGGACGAGGAGACAGGGCGACTGGTCGTCTTCGTGGCGAACCGTTCACTGGAGGAGTCGAACGACCTCACCATCGATCTGCGCGGGCTCGGCGATCTTCGCGTCACGAACGCCGAGACGTTGACCGTCCCTGAGGCCGGGGATCGCCACACGGCGAACCTCGAGACCAGCCCTGATGCCGTGCGCATGGTGCCGCTGCCCGCCGCTGAGGTCGTCGACGGCGCGGTCCGCGCGACACTGCCTCCGCTGTCGTGGTCGGTGATCGAACTGAGCTGAGGCGATCCCCCGTTCGAGTCGCGCGGATGCATGCCTCCGCAGCGGATGCCGCGCTCTGCGCGACTCGAACGGCCTCTTCCGCGTCAGCGACGGGCAGCACTCGCCCGGACGACGAGCTGCGGGATCTGCATCGTGCTCGCCACCGGCGAGCCCTCGTCCGTGAGCTGCGCGAGCACGGCGGCCATCGCCTCCTGGCCGAGCGCGGTGAAGTCCTGCCGCACCGTCGTCAGCGGCGGGGTGAAGTGGGCGGAATCGGGCACGTCGTCGAAACCGACGACGCTGACGTCCTCCGGCACACGGACACCGGCATCCTGAAGCGCATGCAGGAAGCCGAGCGCCATCTGGTCGTTGCCGACGAAGACCGCTTCGGGAGTGCGGACGGCCAGCAGTTCGCGGCCGATGCGATGACCGGACTCGGACGACCAGTCGCCGCGCAGCGGATCTTCGACGGGCAGACCGGCGGCGACCAGCGCGTCCTTCCACCCGCGCAGCCGCTCCTCGGCATCCATCGACCCGGCCGGTCCAGCGAGATGCACGATGTCCTGATGGCCGAGCTCCTGCAGGTGCGCCACGGCGCGACGCGCGCCGCCGTACTGGTCGAGACTCACACGCACCCCGCGCCCTCGCGCCTCCGAGGCGATGGAGATGAGCGGGACTCCGAGCTCCCAGCCGTCGAACGCGTCGAGGACTCCGCGTTCGGCCGCCAGCAGCACGATCGCCTCCACGCTCTGCCTGATCAGCATCTCGGCGGATGAGCGCAGTGTGGAGCCCTCGATGTCGGCCGGGTTCGTGGAGATCACCGCGTAGCCGGCTGCCCGCGCGGACTGGTTGAAGCTCAGCACGATGCTGGAAGGACCGAAATCGGGCAGGCCCGTCGCCACGAGGCCGATCGTGCGCGAGCGTCGCGTGACCAGCGCCCGCGCCGCCTGCGAGGGCACGTAGTGCAGCTGACGGATCGCCTGCTCGACGCGCTCCCTGGTGCTCGCGCGCACGTTGGGAAGATTGTTCAGCACCCGCGAGACGGTCTGGTGCGAGACCCCGGCCAGACGCGCGACATCGAAGATCGTCGTCGTGCTGTGCGACTGATCGTCGTTCGGACTCACCGGCCCCGCCTGCTCCCTCTGGCGTCCTCGGACGCGCTCCGTACCCCCATTATCGTGTCGGGAGCCCTGCACTCCGTGCCGTCACGTCTTGCGCCTGGTGAGCACGCGCTGCAATCCGATGAATGCGAGCAGCAGCGCGCCGATGAAGATCTTCGTCCACCACGATGACAGCGTGCCCTCGAACGTGATGATCGTCTGGATGATCCCCAGCACGAGCACACCCAGCACGGACCCCAGCACGAAGCCGTATCCGCCGGCGAGGAGGGTACCTCCGATCACGACCGCGGCGATCGCGTCGAGCTCCGTGCCGATCGCCGTGAGCGGGTAGCCGGAGAGCGTGTAGAAGGAGAACAGGATGCCGGCCAGCCCCGAGCAGAGGCCGCTCACGGCGTACACGAGCACCTTGGTGCGGGCCACGGGGAGACCCATCAACTGCGCACTGTGCTCGCCGCCGCCGATCGCGTACACCGTGCGACCGAAACGCGTCCGGTGCAGCGTCCACACCGCGACCGCCACGATCACCAGCGCGATCACGACGCTCCACGTGATCGACATGCCGCCGCCGAGAGGGATGCGCGACACGGCGAGCGCGATGAACGACTCGTCGGAGATCGAGATGGAGCTCTGGCTGATGACATAGCAGAGGCCGCGGGCGAGGAACATCGCGGCGAGCGTCGCGATGAACGGCTGCACCTTGAAGTGGTGCACCATCAATCCCACCAGCAACCCCAGCACGGTCGTCGCGACGATGATGACGGGGATGACGATGACCGCGGGCACACCGCTCTGCAGCAGGCTCGCGACCATCATCGTCGACAGTGCCACCACCGCGCCGACCGAGAGATCGATGCCGCCGGTGAGGATGACGAAGGTCATTCCGACGGCCAGGACGATCAGATAGGCGTTGTCCACGAACAGGTTGAGGATCACCTGACCCGCGAAGAATCCCGGATAGCGGATCCCGCCGGCGATGAAGACCACGACGAACAGGATCGCGGTCACGAGCACGGGCCCGTACTTCGGGCTGGTGAACGCGGAGCGCGTGCGCTGCAGCATCCGCTGGGTCTGCGTGGGGGCGGGTGCCTTGATCAGCGTGCTCATACCGACACCGCCTCCTTGCCTGCTCGCAGCGCGAGCCTTCGTCGGAACGCCGCGAGCGCCTCATTCGTCGTCGGCGACTGCAGCAGGCACACGAGCGTGACGACCACGGCCTTGAAGACCATGGTGATGATCGGCGGGATGCCCACGGTGTAGACCGTCGTGACGAGCGTCTGGATGACCAGGGCGCCGACCACGGTGCCGACCAGCGAGTACCGGCCACCGGCGAGCGAAGTGCCGCCGATGACGACCGCGAGGATGGCGTCGAGCTCTATGAATAGGGCGACGTTGTTCGCGTCGGCCGCCATCGTGTTCGCCGTGAGGATGAGTCCGCCCACCGCGGCGCACAGCGCCGCGAAGATGTACACGAGGAACAGCAGCCCTCGCGCGCGCACGCCCGCCTGACGTGAGGCCTCGGGGTTGATGCCGACCGCTTCGATCAGCATCCCGAGCGCGGTGCGCCTGGTGAACAGGACCGCGATGAGGAAGACTCCCGCGGCCAGGTAGATCGCGACCGGCACGCCCCAGACGAAGCCCGCACCCAGCACCTTGAAGGGCGCGCTGTTGACGGTGAGGATCTGCCCCTCCGTGATGAGCATCGCCGCCCCGCGGCCGGCGGTCATCAGGATCAGCGTCGCGATGATCGGCTGTATCCCCACCACCGCGACGAGGAATCCGTTCCAGGTGCCGAGTACGAGCGCGATCAGGACCGCGGTGAGGATCGCGATGGCGACGGTGCCGGGATCCGCGGGGTCGGGGGCGCCGAGCAGGATGCTGCAGGCGACGGAGCCGGCGATCGCGGCGACGGCGCCGACGGAGAGGTCGATGCCCCTGGTCGCGATGACGAGCGTCATCCCGATCGCCACGATCATCATCGGTGCGCCGTTGCGCAGGATGTCGATCAGGCTGCCGTAGAGATTGCCGTCGCGGACGGTGATCGAGAAGAAGCCGGGGAACGCGATCACGTTGATCAGGAACAGGACGGCGAGCATCACCAGGGGCCAGAACAGGCGGCTCGAGACGATGCGGGCCAGCAGTGCACTCATGCGGTCTCTCCGAGTTCCTCGTCGGCATCGCCCTCGGCGATGAGAGCGAGCAGGTTGTCGATGGTCAGGTCGTCGTTGTCCAGATCGGCGACCTTGCGCCTGTCGCGCATCACGACGATCCGATGGCTGAGCCGCAGGACCTCCTCGAGCTCTGCGCTGATGAAGATCACGCTCATGCCGTTCTCGGCGAGGCTGATCACGAGCTTCTGGATCTCGGCCTTCGCTCCGATGTCGATGCCGCGGGTGGGTTCGTCGAGGATCAGCAGCCGTGGGGCGACGGCGAGCCATCGACCGAGCAGCACCTTCTGCTGGTTGCCGCCGGACAGATTGCGCACGATGGCGTCGGGGTTGGCCGGGCGGATGTGCAGGGCTTCGATGTAGCTCTGCGCGAGCTCGTCCTGACGCTTGCGCGGAATGGGCCGGAACCAGCCGCGATCGGCCTGCAGCGCGAGGATGATGTTGTCGCGGACCGTGAGCTCGTCGACGATCCCCTCGGCACGACGGTTCTCGCTGGAGTACGCGATGCGCCGCGACAGCGCATGGCGTGGAGTTCTCAGCCGGATGCCGTCGCCGAGGATCTCGAGCGTGCCGGTGTCCGCCCTGTCGATGCCGCCGAGCAGCCGCGCGACCTCCGTGCGGCCGGAGCCGAGCAGGCCGGCGAAGCCGACCACCTCGCCTTCGCCGATGCGCACGTCGACGGACGAGACCGAGCCCTTCCTCCCGATGCCGGTGGCACGAAGGAACGGCACGGACTCCGGCGTGCTCTGGTCGTTCTCGCGCACGCGCTGCTCGAGATCCTCGAGCGTGCCGATCTCCTTGCCGATCATCTTCTCCACCAGCTCGATGCGCAGGATCTCCGGTGTCAGATGCTCGCCGACGAGACGCCCGTTGCGCAGCACGGTGAGCCGATCCGCGATCTCGTAGACCTGGTCGAGGAAGTGCGAGACGAACAGGATGGCGACGCCGTCGTCTCGAAGGTTGCGGATGATGCGGAAGAGCTCGGCCACCTCGTCGGCGTCGAGACTCGAGGTCGGCTCGTCGAGGATGAGCACCTTCGCGTTGATGTGGATCGCGCGGGCTATCGAGATGAGCTGTTGGATCGCCAGCGAGTGGCTGCCGAGCATCGATTCCGGGTCGACATCCAGGCCGAGCGTATCGAGGACGACGCGGCTCTGCGCCCGCATCGCCCTGTAATCGATGGATCCCCATCGGCGGGGCTCCCGTCCCAGCATGATGTTCTCGGCGACGGAGAGGTTGGGGAGGAGATTCACCTCCTGATAGACGGTGCTGATGCCGGCTTCCTGAGCCTGCGCCGTGCTGCGGAACGAGACCGGCGCGCCGTCGAAGACGATGCTGCCCGAGTCGATCTGGTACACGCCGGTGAGCGCCTTGATCAGAGTGGACTTGCCCGCGCCGTTCTCCCCCATCAGCGAATGCACCTCACCGGGGAACATCCGGAACGACACCTTGTCGAGTGCCTTGATACCGGGAAAGGAGATCGACGCGTCGCGGATCTCGATGATCGGGTCGGGGTGCGCTGCGGGTGCGGCGGGCCTGCTCAGCTCAGTCATCCTGCTTCTCCATCGAAGGGGTGATACCGGGAGCGGACTCGCATCCGCTCCCGGTGGGGTCGCGCTCAGTACTTGCGGTCGGGCAGGGCCTCGATGGCCTGCTCCTTGGTGAAGGTGGTCTCCTCCGTGACGATACGCGGCTCGACGGTCCCGCCGTCGTTCAGCGTCTTCACGATGTCGACCAGCTGCTGACCGAGCAGGGGCGAGCACTCGACGATGAAGTTGATCTTGCCGTCGGCGAGCGCCTGCATGCCGTCCTTGACGGCATCGACCGTGATGATCTTGATGTCGACGCCCGGCACGAGACCGGCGGCCTCGATCGCCTCGATGGCACCGAGACCCATGTCATCGTTGTGAGCGTAGACGAGGTCGATGTCCGGGTTGGACTTGAGCAGCGCTTCCATGACCTGCAGGCCGCCGGCACGGGTGAAGTCGCCGGTCTGGCTCGCGACGATCTCGAACTTGTCGTCCTCACCGATCACGTTCGCGAATCCTTCGGCGCGATCGATCGCAGGTGCAGCGCCGGTCGTGCCCTCGAGCTGGACGATCTTGACAGAATCCGCGTCAGCGAACTCCTCGACCGCCCATTCGCCGGCCTTCTCGCCCTCCTCGACGAAGTCCGAGCCGAGGAACGAGACGTACAGCGACTCGTCCTTCGAGTCGACCGCGCGGTCGGTGAGGATGACGGGGATGCCTGCCGCCTTGGCCTCGTTGAGCACCGCATCCCAACCTGTCTCGACCACAGGGGAGAACGCGATGTAGTCGACGCCCTGCTGGATGTACGACCGGATCGCCTTGATCTGGTTCTCCTGCTTCTGCTGGGCGTCCGAGAACTTCAGTTCGATGCCGGCGTCTTCGAACGCCGCCTGGATGTCCTTCGTGTTCGCGGTGCGCCATCCGGACTCCGCCCCGACCTGGGCGAAACCGACGACCAGCTCGTCGAGCGCCTTGGCTTCTCCGGCGCCGCCGGCGTCGCCTCCACCGGAGTCGCCTCCGGACGCGCAGCCGGCGAGACCGAGCAGCAGCACGCCGTCCGCTGCGATCGAAATGAGCTTCTTCATGGGTGAACCTCCTTGTTCGTCCGGTAGCTGCTGCGGCTGGTGCTCCGCGGTGCATTCGGGCGGCCACCGTGGCCGCAATCGAAATGTTAGCGCTCACTGTTAGCGCTCACAAGAGCGTGATCACGGCCTCTGCGCAACGAAACGGTAACGGCCCCACGGCGCAGACGAAGGGCGCACTCATCCGCTCGCAGCGGACGAGTGCGCCCTCGGTCGACCGCCGATCAGGCGATCGTGGCGAGGATGGCCTCGGAGAGCCACCGGCCGAATCGGCGCAGCTCCGGCTGCTGATCCGCGTCCGCGGAGCCCGCAGCGCGGGCGAGTTCCGCATCCGGGGCCGGCTGATCGTTGATGATCGCGACCAGTTCGAGATAGCGTCCCTCGGTTGCGCGGTACCCCTCGTGCTGGAGCGCCTCCGAAGTGATCTCGTCCACTCGGCTGTAGACGTTCGCCAACCGCTTTCGCAGGTCGTCGTCGGAGGCGACGCCCCCAGCCGCCGCACTCTGCTCGACCAACTGGTCGGCGAGCAGAACCACGCGTGGATCATCGGACGCGAGGCCCGCTCCGTGAGCCGCGCCGAGCTTCGGCATCAGGTCGCCACCTGCGGAGCTGATGAATTCCTGCACGGCCGGTGCCGACATCCTCCTGCCGACTTCGGTCGCGTACGTCTCACGCAGATACGCGCGCGTCTCCTCCCGGAACTTCTCGTCTCTCAGCAGCTCCGACAGGCTGATCCATGCATCGAGCTGCTCAGCAGTGGGATCATCGGCAAGACGGGGATGCGCGTCGCGGATCTTCTCGATCGCGGCATCCGGGAGGTCGGACGAGACGCTCTCCAGGAAGTCGTCGACCAATCGCTGACGCTCGGTGTCGGACATCGCGACGAGACGCTGCAGGAGCTTCGCACGCTCCGCGGTGCTGTCCTCACGGACGAGCGCGCGCAGGACGGCCCTCTTCGCCTGGAGCTCTTTCGCACGTCCTTCCACGACGTCGAGATGTTCGGCGAGGAGATCGCGCAACGAGACGACACCGGTGAGGACGCGACGGATCTGCTCGAGGCCGGTGCCGAGATCGCGCAGCGTGCGGATGAACTCGAAGCGGGCGATCGCGTCCAGATCGTAGAGCCGATGCCCGCCGTCGGTCTCGTCAGTGGGTTCGACGAGGCCTTCGTCGGAGTAGTAGCGGATGGCGCTGACGCTCAAGCCGGTGCGGCGTGCGACGTCACCGATGAGGTGGAGGGAGTGTTGTGTGTCGTTCATGTCCCCCACTCTGCGACCTCAAGCGGCTTGAGGTGCAAGCCGCTGGTCGATTCTAGTTCTCCGCCCTCATCCGAGTGCGATCGCGTTCCACGAGACGGGGGGAAGCACGATCGTCAGCGCCCCGCCGGCCAGCGACACCGTCTCGTTCGGACGCGGTGCGACGCGTTCGCGCTCCTCGAGGGTGTTCTTGGCGTAGATGTCGGCGTCGCTGAGCATGTGCGACTCGAGCACCGAGATGTCTCCGAGCCCGGCGACATCGATCGTCACCGTGATCGGATCCGTGACGCTGCGGTTCACGAGGAAGACCGCTGAGCGACCGGTCTCGGCGTCGTGGGTCGCCACGGCGTCCACCAGCGGGACCTCTCCGTAACGAGCGGTCTCGTACGTCGGAGAGTCGAGTTTGAGTTCGAGCGCTTCGCCCTGCGCCAGGCGCGATGTGAGCGAGAACGGGAAGAACGTGGTCTGCCGCCAGGCAGGACCGCCCGGTTCGGTCATGATCGGCGCGATCACGTTGACGAGCTGAGCCAACGAGGCACTGGTGACACGATCGGCGTGCTTGAGCAGCGAGATCATCAGACCACCGAACACGACGGCATCCAGCACCGAGTAGCTGTCCTCGAGGATCCTCGGCGCCACCGGCCAGTTCTCGATCCCGGCGATCTTGTCGACGCCGTGATAGCGATCGATGTACCAGACGTTCCACTCGTCGAACGAGATGTCGATCCGCTTGGAGCTGCCGCGTACGGCACCGACGTGATCGGCCGTCGCGACGACGGACTCGATGAAGCGATCCATATCGACACCAGAGGCGAGGAAGGAATCGATGTCTCCGTTCTTCTCCTCGTAGTACGCATGGCACGAGATGTAGTCGACGTCGTCGTACGTGTGTCCCAGCACCACGCGCTCCCACTCGCCGAATGTCGGCATGTGCGCACCGGAGGAGCCGCACACCACGAGCGCGACGTCGGGGTCGATCTGGCGCATCCCCTTCGCGGTCCGTGCGGCGAGCTTGCCGTAATCGTCCGCCGACCGGTGCCCCAGTTGCCAGGGCCCGTCCATCTCGTTGCCGAGGCACCACATCTCCACGGCGAAGGGCTCGTCGCGTCCGTTCGCGCGGCGACGCTCGCTGAGCTCGGTGCCGCCGGGGATGTTCGTGTACTCGAGAAGGTCGAGCGCCTCCAGCGTGCCCCGGGTGCCGAGATTCACCGCGAGCATGAGGTCGCTGCCCACCTTCTCCAGCCACGAGGAGAACTCGTGCAGGCCCACCTCGTTCGTCTCGGTGGAGTGCCAGGCGAGGTCGAGGCGACGCGGACGCTCTTCGCGCGGGCCGACCGAGTCCTCCCAGCGGAACCCTGAGACGAAGTTGCCGCCGGGGTAACGGATCGTGGAGACGCCGAGCTCGCGGACGAGTTCGATCACGTCCTGCCGGAAGCCCTCGGCATCCGCCGTCTCGTGACCCGGTTCGTAGATTCCGTCGTAGACGTGCCGGCCGAGGTGCTCGACGAAGCCTCCGAACAGTCGGCGGTGGATCCGCCCCGCGACGAACTGCGGATCGATGGTCAGATGGGCTGCGGGCATTCTCTGTTCCTCTTCTGTGACGAGATCGTGGGGGTTGCTGTTGCTGTCGGCGCTCATGCGACCTCGGTTCGGAGCACGGGGTCGACGACTTCGCGCGTGGCACCGGTCATGACGAGCGTCTGCGATCGCACGAGGGCTCCGACCGAGAACCCGGCGGAGAGCACGATCTCTCCTGCTTCGACGATCCGGCGGCGCGAGAGGCCCGTGAACGAGAAGCGGTCGGCGTGCAGGGTGAACGACACCCGTGTGCTCTGACCGGCTTCGAGTGCGATCCGCGCGTAGCCGACGAGCTGCTGCACCGGCCGCGTGACCTGTGCGACGGGATCGGCGAAGTACAGCTGCACGACGGCCTCCCCTGCCAGGTCGCCCGTGTTCGCCACGGTCACCGATGCCGTGACCGTGCCGTCCGTTGGCATCTCGGCGCGGTCGAGGACGAGGTCGTCGATCTCGAAGGTCGTGTATGACAGACCATGCCCGAAGGGGAAGGCGGCAGCGATCGACAGGTTGCTGATCCTGTCCCCATCCTGTCCGAGCGGGGGTGCGAGGTAGGTGTGCGGAAGCGCTGCGCCCCCGTGCGGCACCTGCACCGGGAGATGGCCGCTCGGATTGACCTCTCCCGCAAGGATGCGAGCGAGGGCCCCCGCACCCTCGACTCCCGGCATGAACGCCTGCAGCATGGCGGCCGCACGACCGACGAATCGTCCGAGCGCATAGGGACGACCGGACAGGACGAGGAGCACGACGGGGGTGCCCGTCGCCAGGATTGCCTCGACGAGGTCGCCCTGCTCACCGGGAAGCTCGAGGGAGGGCGCGTCGGACCCCTCGCCCGATGTGCCCTTGCCGAACATGCCGGCGTGATCGCCCACGACGACGACCGCGACGTCGGCGACCATCGCGGCGTCAACGGCGCGCGCGAGATCCTCCGGCGTGCCTGGCGCCTGCAGCGGACAGCCGCGCTCCACGACGACATCCGCGCCGGGGAAGGACGCGCGCACGGCGTCCGGGAGCGAGGACGCGTCGAGCCCGAGCCCGAGCTCCCGATGCCGGGAGAGCACGTGAACCGGGAACGAGTAGGCCCCCATCATCGCGCTCGGATCATCGGCGCACGGTCCGATGACCGCGATGCGCGATGTCGATCGGGGAAGCGGGAGCAGACCTGCGGGATTCTCGAGCAGGACGACGGACTTCTCCGCCATCCGTCGCGCGATGCCGCGGTTGGCCGGGCTGTCCAGGTCGTGGTCGGCGGGTTCGGCCGGCCGCCAGCCCTCGTCGAGCAGTCCGAGTTCGATCTTCTGCCTGAGCACGCGGCGCAGCGCCGTGTCGATGTCGACGGCGGTGCGCTCGGGATCGGGGTCATCCTGGTCCAGAGCGAGGAACGCGGAGATGTCGGGCAGTTCGACATCGAGTCCGGCATGCAGGGCGAGACGGCCCGCCTCGGCCATGCTCCCGGCGACCGCGTGCTTGGACTTCAGGAAGGCGACGGCCCAGTAGTCGGAGACGACCGTGCCGTCGAAGCCCCATTCGCCCCGGAGCAGGTCCGTGAGCAGCCATCGATCCGCTGCGGCCGGCACCCGGTCGGTCTCGGTGTAGGAGTTCATCACGCTGCGCGCTCCGGCCAGGCGAACGGCCATCTCGAAGGGCGGGAGCACGAGATCGCGCAGTTCGCGCTCCCCCATCGAGACGGGCGCGTGATTGCGTCCGCCTCGCGAGGTCGCATGCCCGGCGAAGTGCTTCAGCGTCGCTATGACACCGGATTCCTGCAGGCCTTCGACGTATGCGGATGCGAGCGTGGCGACCACATAGGGGTCTTCACCCATGGTCTCCTCCACCCGGCCCCAACGGTAATCGGTCGCCACATCGAGCACCGGGGACAAGCCCTGATGGACGCCGACCGCCGACATGTCGCGACCGATGGCGCGCGCCATCTCCGCCACCAGCTCAGGGTCGAAAGTGGCGCCCCAGGCGAGCGCGGTCGGATAGACCGTCGCCCCGAGAGTGGTGAAGCCGGTGAGGCATTCCTCGTGCACGATCGCGGGGATGGCGATGCGCGTGGTGTCGAGCAGGTGCCGTTGCGCATCGCGGATGCGTTCCATCCCGTCGCGCGCCGAGACCGGCGCGGTGCCGAAGACCCTGGTGAGCTGACCGATGCCGTGGCGCACCACGTGCTCGAACGGCGCCCTGCCCTCGGAGAACACGTCCTGCATCGGCGCGATGATCTCGCCCGATGTGCGCTGGTCGGCCCAGTACGCGCCGAGCTGAGCGATCTTCTCTTCAGCGGTCAGCTCCGCGACCAGCGCGTCGACCCTCTCCTCGACATCGATCCGGGGATCCCGCCAGATCTCGTCCGTCATTGGTGCGCCTTCCGTCCTCGGCTCTTGCTGCTCGCATCCGTGCACGACATCAGCTCAGGATCGTATGTCGGCGGCAGAAATACAACGTTGTAAATTTTCTCTCCGGAGTATAGCCTTCTCAACCGAGGACGGAGAAGTTCAGTCCCAGAGGCATAGTTCGAGGAAGAAACTGCCATGGCCGAAACGCATCGCATGAAGAAGCTGCTCTACAACCAGCGGCTCGCCCCCTACCTGTTCATCCTGCCGTTCCTGGTGACGCTGCTCATCTTCTGGCTGGTCCCGGTAGGGCGCTCCGTGATCATGAGCTTCCAAGAGGTCCTGTACGGTCAGGCGACGTTCATCGGCACCGCGAACTACGAGCGGCTCTGGCGCGATCAGGTGTTCTGGAAGGCGATGTTCAACAGCATCCGGTACATGGTGCTGACCCTCGTGATCCTCGTTCCGATCCCGATGGTGCTGGCGGCCATCATCAACTCCAAGCTGGGCAGCAGCCGCATCAAGAACTTCTTCAAGTCGTCGCTGTTCGTGCCGGCGCTGACGTCGGTCGTGGTCGCCGGCATCGTGTTCCGACTGATGTTCTCCGAGACCGACTCGGGGCTGATGAACCAGATCGTCGAGTTCCTCGGCTTCGGACCGGTGCGCTGGCTCCGCGAGGACCTCACCGGCCTCGCGGCGCTCCTGCTCCTCGCCCTGTGGCGCTGGGCCGGTGTCAACACGATGTACTTCCTCGCCGGGATGCAGGCGATTCCGAACGAGTACTACGAAGCGGCCTCGATCGACGGCGCGAGCAAGATCCAGCAGTTCTTCAACGTGACGCTTCCCGGCATCAAGCCGACGATCGTCTACGTCACGACCATCAGCGTCTACGGCGGACTGGCGATGTTCCTGGAGAGCTTCATGCTCTACGCCGGCAACAACTCCCCCAACAATCAAGGCCTCACGATCGTCGGCTACCTCTACCGGAAGGGCATCCAGGAGAACGATCTCGGCTTCGCCTCCGCCGTCGGCGTCGTGCTCCTCGTCGTGGTGCTCGCCATCAATCTCACCCAGCTCACCGCCACGGGGACGTTCAAGAAGGAATCGACGCGATGAGTCAGCAGACAGCCACCAGGCCCGACCGCACCTCGACCGTCGGGGCGTCTCGCCCGGGCATGAGCCGCAGGACGGCCGCGCTCATCCAGGGCGCCTTCCTGCTCGCGATCGCACTGATCTCGCTCGTGCCGGTGCTCGCGATCTTCGTCGGCACCTTCCAGGACGGCAACGAGGTCATCCGCAACGGCATCTCGTTCTCGATCGACTTCTCCGAACTGAGCTTCGACAACTACGTGATGCTCTTCACCGATTCCGGCATGTACTTCCAGTGGTTCTGGAACAGCCTGGTGCTGACCGTCGTCCAGGTGGTCGGCACGCTCCTGGTGAGCTCCTTCGTCGCGTACGGATTCGCGATGTACGAGTTCCGCGGCAAGAGCCTCGGCTTCATCCTCGTGATCATCCTGATGACCATCCCCTTCGAGATGCTCATGCTGCCTCTGTACGTGCAGGTCAACGACATCGGCGCGGCAGACCAGTACTGGATCGTCGTCCTGCCGTTCCTGGCCCAGGCCGTCACGATCTTCTTCTTCCGGCAGTACTTCCTCGGCGTGCCGAAGGAGATCCTCGAAGCCGGTCGTGTGGACGGCGTCTCCGAGTTCGGCATCTTCTTCCGACTCGTCGTGCCCATCGCCAAGCCCGCTTTCGCCGCCATGGCGATCCTCAACGGGATGACCATCTGGAACAACTTCCTCTGGCCCCTTCTGGTGCTGCGCTCACCCGACAAGTTCCTGCTGCCGATCGGGCTCAACACCCTGTTGACGCCGCATGGCAACAACTACGAACTGCTGATCATCGGCTCGTTCTTCTCCCTCATCCCGATCCTGATCCTCTTCCTCGCATTCCAGCGATTCTTCGTCGCAGGCATGACCGCCGGCTCGGTGAAGGGCTGATCTGCGCACCGTCTCCCTATCCCTTACCCGCAGTACCCAACACACAGTCAGGAGTATCACCATGCGAATCCGAAGGATTCTGACCGCAACGATCGCGACAGGGCTGGTAGTCGGAGCTCTCTCCGGCTGCACGAGCGGTGGCCAGTCGGACGGCGGCGGCGAAGGCGAAGGCGGAGCCACCGAGCTGGAGATGTGGGTGTTCGCCGAGCTCCACGGCCAGGTCTACGAAGAGATGGCCGAGAAGTGGAACGAGGAGAACCCCGACAAGGCCGTCGACCTCAACCTCACCGTCTACCCGTACCAGGACATGCACGACAAGCTGCTGCTCGCCGTGAACTCCGGCCAGGGCCTTCCCGACCTCGCCGACATCGAAGTGGGCAAGTTCGCGAACTTCGTCAAGGGCGACAACCCGCCGCTCGCCGATCTGACGGAGGCAGCAGCCCCCTACGCCGACGACATCGTCAAGGCCCGACTCGACCTGTACAGCCGGGACGGCAAGATCTACGGCTACCCGACGCACGTCGGCGCCTTCGTGGCCTTCTACAACACCGAGCTGCTCGAGGGCGCGGGGATCGACTACACGACGATCAAGACCTGGGAGGACTTCGCCGCGGCCGGAGCCGAGTACAACGAGGCGACCGACAAGGCCTTCAGCGTCGCGAGCACGAGCGTGTACTTCACCGAGCCGCTGGCGATCGCACAGAACGGCGGACAGCTCTTCGAGGACGACGGCCTGGGCGCTCCCGCGGTGAACAGCCCCGAGGTCGTCGAGACGATGCAGATGTTCCAGGACATGAAGGACTCCGGCGCGATCTCGACGATCCCCGGCGGCAGCCCCGACAGCGAAGAGGCCTTCGGCGCGATCAACAAGGGCGACTACGCGGCCATCGTCTACCCGGCGTGGTACACCTCGCGCTTCGTCGACTACATGCCCGACCTGGCCGGCAAGATCGCCATCGCTCCCGCGCCGCAGATCGAGGGCTCGGATGTGCTCACGATCGGCGGCGGCGGCACCGGCACCACGGTGATGGCTGCCAGCGAGAACAAGGAGCTCGCCAGCGAGTTCCTCGCCTTCACGAAGCTGTCCCTCGAGGCCAACGTGGCGGTGTGGGAGGTCCTCGGCTTCGACCCGGTCAACATGTCGGTCTGGGAGGACGATGCGGTCACGCACAACCCGGACAACAAGTTCAACAAGTACTTCCAGACGAACCTGTTCGACGTGCTGAACTCGGTGAAGGACGGCATCGGCCACTTCGAGTCGTTCTCCAACGAGAACCTGCCCACCGTGGACAACCAGTTCCGGACCGTCACTCTCAACGAGATCTATGAGAGCGGCACTCCGGCCGAGGACGCCCTCGATCAGGCGCAGGAGACCGTGCTGAACGAACTGGGCCAGTAGCCCGGCGCGATTCCGGATGCGGGCGGGTGATCATTCGCCCGCCCGCATCCGCCGTTCGCCTGATCCTCCGCGGCACGACCGTCGTGATCCCGGTCGATCACGACGGCATGACTAGAGTGAGAACAACGGCGGCAGTGGTGGCGATGGGCGGGACCGATGGATTCGACGATGCACGACGTCGCACAGCTCGCCGGCGTCTCCATCAAGACGGTCTCGAACGTCATCAACGACTACCCGCACGTCCGCCCCGACACACGTGATCGGGTGCAGGCTGCCATCGACGAGTTGGACTATCGACCGAACCTGTCGGCACGCGGCCTTCGCTCGGGCCGCACTGGGGTCATCGGCCTGGCCGTACCGGCACTGCGCGAGAACTACTTCGCCGAGCTTGCCGACGCGATCATCCGGGCGGCGGATGCTCGTGGCCTCGGTGTCGTCGTCGAACAGACAAGTGGCGATCGAGAGCGCGAGCTTCAGGTCGTCAGCGGCGGCCGCCTCCGACTCACCGACGGGCTGATGTTCAGCCCCTCCGCTCTGGGCCAGAAGGACGCCGAGTCGCTGAGCACCGATTTCCCGCTGGTGCTGCTGGGCGAGCGCATCTTCAACGGCCCGACGGACCATGTCGCGATGCACAACACATCGTCGGCCCGCGCGGCGGTCGAGCACCTCCTCGACATCGGACGCCGAAGGATCGCGATCATCGGCGCCGAACCGGAGCGCGGCACCGAGGTGAGCTCGGCCAGCCTGCGCCTGGACGGGTACCTGCTCGCTCTGCAGGGCGCGGGGATCGAGATCGACCAGCGGCTCATCCGGTCCAGCGAGCATTGGAACCACTCGACCGGAGCGTCGACCACGCGCGAGCTGATCGACGAGAAGATCCCGTTCGACGCCGTCTTCGCTCTCAACGACACTTTGGGACTGGGTGCCCTGAGGGCACTCGGCGAAGCCGGCCTGAGCGTGCCCGGCGATGTCGCCGTCATCGGTTTCGACAACATCGACGAATCCCGCTTCTCGGTCCCCTCCATGTCGAGCGTCGATGTCGGCAGCGAGCAGATCGCCGCGACGGCGGTGGACCTTCTCATCGAGCGCATCGCGGAGAAGGGCGTGCGCCGGCCACCGCGCACGATCAAGCCCGATTTCCGCATCATCCGGCGGGAGTCGACCGGGTTCTCCGGCAACGGTCGATAGCTCTGCGGCTGCTCAGAGCCGTTCGATGATGGTGGCGTTGGCCATGCCGCCGCCCTCGCACATGGTCTGCAGCCCGTAGCGGCCGCCCGTGGCCTCGAGGTGGTCGACGAGCGTGCCGAGCAGGCGGGTGCCGGACGAGCCGAGCGCGTGGCCGAGGGCGATCGCTCCTCCACGCGGATTCAGCTTGGCGGCATCCGCCCCCAGTTCCGCAGCCCATGCGAGCGGGACGGAGGCGAAGGCCTCGTTCACCTCGTACGCGTCGAGATCGCTCATCGTGAGTCCTGCACGTTCGAGGATGCGGCGCGTCGCAGGGATCGGACCGGTGAGCATCATCATCGGATCGTCGCCCACCACGGAGAACGCGTGGAACCGTGCGCGGGGTCGGAGACCGAGAGCCTCGGCGCGCTCCGCGCTCATCAGCAGGGCGGCGGATGCGCCATCTGTGAGCGGCGAGGAGTTGCCCGGCGTGATGGCCCACTCGACCTCGGGAAACCGTGCCGCGAGAGCATCCGTGCGGAACGCGGGCTGAAGACCGGCGAGCTTCTCGGCGGTCGTTCCCGGGCGCACGGTCTCGTCGGTGCGCGCGTCCGGTGCCTCGTCGATGGCGACGACCGTGCTGCCGAAGAATCCGTCCGCCCACGCCTGCGCGGCGCGGCGGTGCGACTCGGCCGCATACTCGTCGAGTTGGTCTCGGTCGAAGCCCCAGCGATGCGCGATCACTTCGGCGGAGACGCCCTGATTCACGAGCCCGTCCGGGTAGCGGGCGCGCAGTCGCGGCGACATCGGCGAGCCTCCGACGGCTGATGATCCGAGCGGAACCCTGCTCATCGATTCCACTCCGCCGACCAGCACGGCGTCGTAGGCTCCGGCCATGATGCCCTGGGCCGCGATGTGCACGGCCTGCTGGCTCGATCCGCACTGCCTGTCGATCGTCGCGCCCGGTACCGACTCGTCGAATCCGGCAGCCAGCACCGCCTGCCTGGCGATGTTCATCGACTGGTCGCCGACCTGGCTGACGCATCCGAGGAGCACATCGTCGATCTGGCGGGATTCGAGGCCGTTGCGCTCGAGGATCGTCGTCAGGACCCCGGCCGCGAGGTCGACGGGATGCACGTCGCTCAATGCACCACCCGGTTTGCCTCGTCCCACCGGGGTGCGGACGATGTCGACCAGGACCGCTTCGCTGCGATTCGTCATGATTCTCCCTTATGGACGGAACTCGGCCGGGTCAGCCCGCCGCCTCTTCCGGCCGCTCGAGCACTTCGATCGCCGCCGTGTCCGGCTCGTACTCCGCGATGTGCCGCTCATCCGGGCCGTTGTACGCCGACAGCGGGCGGATCAGCGCGTTCGACGCCTGCTGCTCGATGATGTGCGCCGTCCAGCCCGTGATGCGCGCCGCGATGAACAGCGGCGTGAAGGTGAGCGTGTCGTAGCCGATGAGGTTGTACGCCGGTCCGGACGGGTAGTCGAGGTTCGGGTAGATGCCCTTCCGCGACACGAACTCGTTCTCGAGCGTCTCGTAGAGGTCGGCGACGTCCTTGCGGTCGTAGTGCGCCACGAGCGTGTCGAGCGCGGCCTTCATGGTCGGCACGCGCGAGTCGCCGCGCTTGTAGACGCGGTGCCCGAAGCCCATGATCTTGCGCTTCTCGGCGAGCGCGGCGTCGAGCCAGCCGGACACCTCGGACGCCGAACCGATCTCGTCGAAGATGTGCATCACGGCTTCATTCGCGCCGCCGTGCAACGGGCCCTTCAGCGCGCCGATCGCGCCGACGACCGCTGAGTACAGATCGCTGAGCGTGGAGGTGATCACGCGAGCCGTGAAGGTCGACGCGTTGAAGGAGTGCTCTGCGTACAGGATCATCGAGCGGTTGAACGCGTCGACCACGACCGGCGCCGACTCTTCACCGAACGTCAGCCACAGGAAGTTCGCCGCGTAGTCGAGATCGTCACGCGACTCGACGATCTCCTCGCCGCGGCGACGGCGCTGGCCGTACGACACGATCGCCGGCAGCACGGCGAACAGCTTCAGACTGCGATCGAGATTCTCCTCCGGGGTGCCGACGGCGTCCAGGACGTTGCTGATGCCGGCCGTCTCGATCGCGCCGATCACGCTGACGGCGGTGCGCACCTCGTCCATCGGGTGCGAATCCAGCGGCAGCCGATCGATGGCGTCCTTCACCTCGGCGGGCAGGGCGCGGTTCGCGCGCTCGGCCGCGCGGAACTCCGCCAGCTGCTCGGCGCTCGGCAGCTCGCCGTGCCACAGCAGGTACGCGACCGCTTCGAACGACTGCGTCGCGGCCAGCTCCTGCACCGGGTATCCGCGGTAGAGCAGGCTGTTCGTCTCGGGGTTGACCTTGCTGATCGCCGTCTCATCGGCGACGACCCCTGCGAGGCCCTTCTTGATCTCGATGTCAGCCATGGTTCACTCCTTCGTGATGGTGAAGTTGAAGACGCCGGAGTCGAAGTGGTTGTACGACTCGTAGTCGATGAGGTCGTAGAGGTCGGCGCGGTGCTGCATCTCGCCGAGCTTCGAGGTCAGATGCCCCTCTTCCTTCAGCGTATCGAGTGCACGGCCGGTCGCGCCCATCGCGATGCGCAGCATCGACACCGGCCAGATGACGATGTTGACCCCGACGTCACGCAGCTGATCGACCGAGAACAGGTCGCTCTTGCCGAACTCGGTCATGTTCGCCAGGATCGGCACGTCGACGGCCGCCCTGATCGCGGCGAACTCCTCGAGCGAGCGCATCGCCTCGGGGAAGATCGCATCGGCACCGGCGTCCACCAGCGCCTTGGCGCGGTCCTTCGCGGCTTCGAGCCCGTCGACGGCGGCGATGTCGGTGCGGGCCATGACGAGGAAGTTCTCATCGCGCCGTGCATCGACGGCCGCGCGGATGCGTTTGACCGCTGTATCGGAATCGACGACGGCCTTCCCGTCGAGGTGACCGCACCGCTTCGGGTTGATCTGGTCTTCGATGTGGGCTCCGGCGAGACCGGCATCCTCGAGGGTCTGGATCGTACGCGCCACGTTCATGGGCTCGCCGAAGCCGGTGTCGGCGTCGATGATGGCCGGCAGTTCCGTCATCCTGGCGATCTGCTGACCGCGACCGGCGACCTCGGTGAGCGTGGTCAATCCGATGTCCGGCAGGCCGAGGTCTGCGGACAGCACGGCGCCCGAGATGTAGACGCCCTCGAACCCCTTCTGCTCGATGAGCTTCGCACTCAGCGGGTTGAACGCCCCAGGGAACCGCAGCAGCTCGCCCGTCGCGAGGCGCTCGCGGAACAGGCGCCGCTTCTCGGCAGGCGTGGTGTGGGAGTACAGCATCAGAACAGCCCCTTCGTCGCCGGCTCGGATGCCACGACACCCGGCTTCGCGATGATGGAGAGCTCGGCGACCTCGGCGGCGGACAGTTCCGGCAACCGCTGCACGAGCGACAGGAACCGCTCGATCTCCTCAGGCGACAGCACAGGTTCAGCCAGCATGCGGAACTTGTTGATGTAGTTCTCACGGGCGAAGGGCCTGGCGCCGAGCGGGTGGGCATCCGCCACGGCGATCTCGTCGACCAGCGTGGAACCATCAGTGAACGTGATCTCCACTCGACCGCCGAACGCCTTCTCGGCGATGTCGTTCGAGTGGTAGCGACGGGTCCACTCGGCGTCCTCGAGCGTGGTCACCTTGTTCCACAGCTCGACGGTGTCGGCACGGCCGGCGCGCGACGGCGCGTACGAGTCGACGTGGTGCCACGATCCGTCCTGCAGCGCGACGGTGAAGATGTACGGGATCGAGTGGTCGAGCGTCTCGCGCGAGGCCGTCGGGTCGTACTTCTGCGGATCGTTCGCGCCGGAGCCGATCACGTAGTGCGTGTGGTGGCTCGTGTGGAGGATGACGGAGGAGATCTTCGACGTGTCGACGCCCTCGTTGTGCAGCTTGCGAGCGAGATCGATCCACGCCTGCGCCTGGTACTCGGCGGAGTGCTCCTTCGTGTACGAGTCGAGGATCGCGCGCTTCGCCTCACCTGGGGCGGGCAGCGGCACATCGTACGCGGCGTCCTTGCCGTCGAGCATCCAGGCGATCACGCCGTCCTCGCCTTCGTAGATCGGCGAGGGGCTGGTCTGGCCGCGCATGGCGCGGTCTACGGCCTCGACGGCCATCTTGCCGGCGAAGGCCGGGGCGTGCGCCTTCCACGTCGAGATCTCACCCTTGCGACTCTGCCGGGTCGCGGTCGTGGTGTGCAGTGCCTGGCTCACGGCCTGGTAGATGGTCTCGGCGTCGAGGCCGAGAAGGGTGCCGATGCCCGCAGCGGCGGAGGGCCCGAGGTGGGCGACGTGGTCGATCTTGTGCTTGTGCAGGCAGATCGCCTTCACCAGATCGACCTGGATCTCGTAGCCGGTGGCGATGCCGCGGATCAGTGCGCGCCCGTCGGCGCCGACGTGCTGAGCGACCGCGAGGATCGGCGGGATGTTGTCGCCGGGGTGCGAGTACTCGGCCGCGAGGAACGTGTCGTGATAGTCGAGTTCGCGCACGGCGACACCGTTGGCCCACGCCGCCCACTCGGGGCTCGTGCGCGCGTCGAGCGGGGCGCCGAACACGGTCGCTCCGCTCCCGCCGGTCGAGACCGGATGGCTGAACGCCTGGTCGCGGGCCGCGATGATCGGGCCGCGGGTGAGCGAGGCCGCGGCGACGGAGGCGTTGTCGATGATGCGGTTGATGATCATGTCGACGACGTCCTGCTCGACCTCGACGGCATCCGTGGCGACCTCCGCGATCTTCCAGGCGAGCTGGTCCTCGCGGGGCAGGTCTTCTTCGCTCTTGTAGACGCGGACGTGGTGGGTGACGGTCATGACTGTCCTTCGTTCTGGATGCTGTCGAGGATGCTGGTGAGGGCGTTGCGCAGATGCACGTGCGTGGCGTGGGCGGCGAGATCGCCGTCGCGTTCCGCGAGGGCTTCGGCGATGAGCCGGTGCTCTGCGACGGATGCCGAGAGCCGGGCGGGCTTGTCGCGCGAGAGCCGGCGCACGCGGACGAGATGCGTGCGCACGGTGCGCAGTGCCGCGGCGATGTAGTCGTTGTCGACCGCGGCATCCACTGCCCGATCGAATCGGGCGATGAGTGCGTAGTAGTCGGCGCGGCCGGTGGCGGCGTCGAGGGATGCTCCGGCCGCCGCGAACTCCGCGGCGAGCGCCGCGAACAGCTCGGCGTCGCCGCGCTGTGCCGCGAGGCGGGCGGCCGATTCCTCCAGCGCGCGACGGATCTCGAAGAGCGATCGGATGTCGTCGGCGTCGATGTCGGTCACGACCGTGACCCGCGGTGACTGCTGCTGCACCAGCCCGTCGGCGCTGAGCTGCTGCAGCGCCTCTCGCAGCGGGGTGCGGCTGACACCGAGCCTGGCGGCCTGCTCGACCTCGGCCAGAACCGTACCAGGGGCGAGCTCGCCGGACTGGATCTCCTCGAGCAGCGTCGCGTAGGCGCGATCACTGGCCCTGGTTCGCTCGACTGCGGTACTCACACGGCTAGTGTATACACAATTCGCGAAGTCGGCTCATTTCAGCCCGAACCGCGCGCTCACGGTATACAAAAATATCAACCGGCGTCGGTCACGCCTTCGTACAGCCCGATCGAATTGCCGTCGGGGTCGCCGATCACCGCCCACCAGCTCGTCTCACTGATCGGCTGCTTCTCCATCAGCACGGTCGCGCCGGCCTCGACAGCGGCGGCGACGGTCTCATCGATCGAGTCGACCTCGACGTAAGAGCGCGGTTGCGTGAACTCGGCGCTGCGCGGCGCGAGCCCTCCCCCGCTGATCTTGTTCGGCGCCTGCCACATCGGGTAGTCCTCGAAGCCGGGTATCTCCGCGATCTCCCAGCCGAACAGCCCGGAGTAGAAGGCCTTGGCCCGTTCCATGTCGCTCACCGGGATGTCGATGTGGGTGATGTCTCCGTGCGCCATGTCGGTGTCCTCTCCTACGAGTGATCCGGGCCAGTGCGAGCACCGGCACGGCCAGTTTCGTCCGCAGGCTCGCCGTGTGCAAGAGCATCCACGAACTGTTCACCGGGCGGGGCGAGCACCGGATCGCCGGCGTCCGCCGCGACCGGTTCGCCGAGCTTGACGACCACCACTCCGGCGAGCACGAGGGCCGCCCCGAAGCCCTGCAGCAGGTTCGGCAGCTGACCGAGCAGCAGCCATCCGAACAGCAGCGCGGCGACCACCTCGGCGAGCGCGATGAATGACGCGAGGCGCGAACCCAGCAGTCGCGTCGACGCGATACCGAGCACGTACGCCAGCGCTGTCGCGATGATCCCGATGGCGAGCACCGGCACGAACCACGGGACGGTTCCGAACCGGTAGTTGACGTCATCCGTGTTCCAGGCGATCGGAACGATGCCGACGAGACCGGCGAGAGTCAGTCCGATCGCGCCGACGAAGAGGCCTGATCCGGCGAGCACGAGCGGAGGAAGCCCCGTGTCGCTCCTCGCGGAGAGGATGAAGTAGGCGGCCGCTCCCACCATGGCGCCGAAGGCCCAGAGCACGCCGCCGACGTCGACGCTGCTCCCGGCGAGCACATCGAGCATGAGCACGAGCCCGATGAACGCGATGAGCGCGCCCAGCATGCTGCGGCCGGTGGGCCTCTCGCCCCTCCGCATCCACAGCCACAGAACCACGGCGATCGGCGCGGTGTACTCGATGAGCAGCGCGAGTCCGACATCCATCACCGCCACGGCCTGGAAGTAGAACAGCTGCGTGGCCGTCACGGCGAGCAGTCCGTACGCCGCGATGGTCCACGCGTTGCGGAGCAGCAGACGCCACCGACCGCGCAGCGCGACGATCGTCGGGATGAGCAGCACGAGCGCCGCGACCCAGATCCGCACGGTCACCGCCGCGCCGGGCGTCCATCCGGCGTCGATCAGCCCGCGCGCCCAGGCGCCGGACATCCCGAACGCGAACGCCGCACCGATCGCCAGCGGGAGCCCGAGCCTCAGGCCGGACTGCGGCCGCATGTCATCTGTCAAACCACCCATGATCGATGACGCTATCGGCATCGCTGTAAGGTGTCAATATGCTTTTCACAGATGACACGGTCGAAGCGCTGCGCGCCGCAGTGCATCTGGCGAACACTGCCGAAGCACCCGACACGCTCACGTCGGGGACGGACGTCGAAGAGTTCCTGGCAGTGTTCCCCTACACGGGGCGCATCGACCGCGACGCCGACGAGCTCGCGGCCCTTCGTGACCTGCGTCCGCGCCTTCGCACGATGCTGCTCGCCCCCCGCGACGACATGGTCGACGGCATCAACCGCGCCCTGCAGGATGTGACTTTCGACGCCCACGTCGTCCGTCACGACAGCGCGGACTGGCACCTGCACGCGGTCGCAGACGACCGGCCGCTCGCCGAGCGCATCCTCGCTGAGACCGCGATGGCCTTGCTCGACGTCGTCCGTGCCGAGGAAGGCAGCCGGCTCGCCGTATGCGCCGACGAGGAGTGCGAGGGCATCGTCCTCGACCTGTCCCGCAATCGCTCGCGCCGCTACTGCTCCACGGCCTGCACGAATCGCAACGCCGTCGCCGCGTACCGCGCACGGCAGCGATGAGTGGCGCGGACTCAGGCCGCGCGGTATCCGACGTGGTCCGGATTGTCCCTGAGCGCCCAGCCGTCGCCATCGGCGACGACGAGGTTCTTCATTCCGCCGGCGTCGGCGATGACGGCGTAGTCCTGTCCGGCATCCGCGGCGTAGCAGAACAGCGTGACGAAGGGCTCGTCGCCCACGTTCACGCTGCGATGGATCCAGTGCCCCGGCACGTCGACCGCCTGCCCCGGCGTCAGCTCGACGGCTGACGTCTGGCCGTCGAGCGTCTCCAGCAGCATGACGCCGCGTCCACTCAGGCAGTAGTAGAGCTCTGCCCGATCAGCCACCGCGTGCAGATGCCCTCGTGTCACGGCGAACTCCTCGCCGTATCGACCAGGCAGCAGCGTGCTCGTGCCGACGATCAGGGCACCCGGCCCCTCCTGATAGCGGTGGTCGTCGACCCAGTAGACCAGGTCATCCGCGCCTCGCTCGCCGACAGCGTCCTGCCAGGCCCGCTCGTCACGGTAGACGCCGTCCATGTCGCCCAGATACTTCTCGTAGCGACGCGAACGCCCCTCGATGCCGCCCTGCGGCGAGATCTTCAGCAGGGCGGGGACGTCCACGGCGGATGGGGTGCTCACGATGATCTCCAACGACTTGTAACTACAGGACTTGTAATTACAGGTATACTCCAGATCAGCACGATCAGGAAACCGCAACCAACGAAGCAGGCACGAACTGTGATCATCGCGCACGACCTCGGCACCACCGGCGACAAGGCCTCGCTGCACCACGCCGACGGCCGTCTCATCGCATCGACCACCGTCGGATACCCGGCGCACTTCGCAGCGGGCGGCGTCGCCGAGCAGGATCCTCAGCACTGGTGGGATGCCGTCGCCGCCGCCACGCGTGCGCTGCTCGAGCGCACGGGGACCGACTCGACCGAGGTGCAGGGACTCGTCGTCAGCGGACAGATGATGGGAGCGGTGCTGCTCGACGCGGACGGAAGCCCCGTGCGTCCGGCGATCATCTGGGCCGATACCCGCTCGGGCGCTCAACAGCGCGAACTGGAGCGGGTGCTGGGCGCCGAGCACGCGTACCGGCTGCTCGGCCATCGACTCAACCCGACGTACTCGATCTCGAAGATCATGTGGGTGCGGGACAACGAACCCGACGTCTGGTCGCGTGTACGCCGCTTCTGCGTCGCCAAGGACTACATCGTGCTCGGGCTCACCGGGCGCCTGGCGACCGACCGCTCCGACGCCTCCGGTACGAACGGCTACGACCAGCGGACCGGCGACTGGTCAGACGAGGTGCTGGCCGCAGCCGGCCTCGACCGCTCGCTGTTCCCCGAGATCCTGGATTCCACGGCGATCGCCGGGACGCTCACGGATGCCGCGGCAGATGCCCTCGGCCTGCACACCGGCGTGCGCGTGGTGATGGGTGGGGGCGACGGCCCGATGGCCGCCGTCGGATCCGGCATCGTCGCGCCGGAGGACGGCGCGTACGTGTGCCTTGGCACGTCGTCGTGGATCTCGTTCGCCTCGCACGCGCCGCTGATCGACGCGCGCATGCGCACCTTCACGTTCGACAACGTCGTCCCCGGTTCGTTCGTGCCGACCGCGACGATGCAGGCCGGAGGCGCGTCGATCCAGTGGATCAGTGAGGCGCTCTCGCCCGATCCGCAGCATCCGGACACCGCGCGCCTCGCCGCAGAAGCCGGCGGCGATCTCGACACCGAGGACCTCTACTTCCTGCCGTATCTTCTCGGCGAGCGCTCCCCCATCTGGGATCCGAACGCACGTGGTGCCTTCGTGGGTATCGGTCGCCACCACTCCCGTCAGCACCTCGTGCGCGCGGTGTTGGAGAGTCTCGGCTACAACCTGCTCAGCAGCATCCACGCCTTCCGCGAGTCGGGCGCGACGATCGACCGCATCGACGCGGTCGGCGGAGGCGCGCAGAGCGACGCGCTGCTGCAGATCCTCGCCGACGTGTGGGGCGTACCGGTGCGACGGCGCACGATCGTCGAAGAGGCGAACAGCCTCGGGGCCGCGGTCACTGCTGCGGTCGGACTCGGCCTCGCCGACTTCTCGGCCGCACGCGGACTCAGCGAGGTGACGGCCGAGTTCCTTCCGGATGCCGGACGCCACGGCGCATATGCCGCCCGGCATGCCCGGTTCACGGCTGCCTACGACGCGCTCGCGCCCTGGTTCGCCGCCGCGCCCGGTTCGGCGGGACACTTGTCAGTCGAAAAGCACAGTCGTCGGTCGGAATCGACGGAATCGACCGACATCCGTGATTCCGTGCTGACATCCGTACCCGCCGACTCCGACCGCGGCGCAGTCTGATGGGCATCATCCTCGCCACCAGCCGCTCCTTCTCGGACGGCGACATCGATCTCGTCACGCGAGCGACGGATGCCGGGCACGAGATCGTCCGAGGACCGGCGCACCACGAGCTCGAGACACTCGCCCCGCTGCTCGAGGCAGCGGATGCCTGGATTGCGGGCACCGGCCCGATCACGGGCGCGCATATCGACGCCGCATCGAACCTCAAGATCATCGCGCGCTACGGCGTCGGCACCGAAGCGGTCGATCTCGACGCTGCTGAGACCCGCGGCATCCTGGTCACCAACACCCCGGGTGCGAACGCGGATGCCGTCGCCGACCACGCCATCGGACTCATGCTCGCCGCACTCCGGTGCATCCCCGACGGCGACCGGCGCGTGCGCCGTGGCGACTGGAGCGTCCGCCGCGGCCGCGAGCTCGGCGCCGCCACTGTCGGCATCGTGGGTTTCGGTCGCATCGGCCAGGGCGTCGCGAAGCGGCTGAGCGGTTTCGGTCCGCGCGTTCTCGCCTCGGATCCGTTCCTGCCGGCCGCACGCATCCGCGAACTCGGCGCTGTCCCCGTCGAACTCGACGAACTGTTCCGCGACGCCGACCTCATCACTCTTCACGCGCCGGGCGGGCAGCGTCTCATCGATGCGCATCGGCTCGACGGCATCCGGCCCGGCACGATCATCGTGAACACCGCGCGCCCCGACCTCGTCGACGAGACGGCCCTTGCTGCTGCGCTGAGTGCCGGCCGGCTCGCCGGGTACGCCGCCGACACTCTCGACGGCGACACCGCGGCATCCGCCAGTGCGCTCCTCTCCGACGACCTGGCGGAGCGCGTGATCGTGACCCCGCATCTGGGAGCGCAGACCACGCAGGCCGTCGACAACATGGGCTCGATGTCGCTCGACGACGTGCTCGCCGTCCTCGCGGGTCGCGCGCCCGCCTACCCCGTCACTCGCTGAAAGGCCTCGCATGACCACTGCATCGTCCGACTACATGGGCTTCGTCGGTGTCACCACCGGCTCGTCGTCGATCATGAAGGTCTTCCCGCTGTGGGCCGACATCCTGGGGCTGCCCACCCGCAGGCTCATCGGGCACGATCTGCCGATGGACGCCGCACCAGGGCAGTACCGCGCGCTGGTCGAGCAGATCCGCGACGATCCGCACCATCGAGGCGCGCTGGTCACCACGCACAAGATGAACGTGTACGCCTCGGCGTCCGATCTGTTCGACGAGCTCGACCCGTTCGCGGTCTCGTGCTCGGAGATCTCCAGCATCGCCAAGCGGGGTGCGCGACTGTCCGGCCGCGCGAAGGATCCGATCACGGTCGACCTCGCGCTGAACGACTTCCTGCCGGCCGACCACTTCGCCACGACCGGCGCAGAGGTCGTCGTCCTCGGGGCGGGCGGATCGGGCACCGCGCTCAGTTGGGCCCTGGCCGAACGGGCGGACGCCCCTTCGCGGGCGATCGTGACCGCCCGCAGCGACGCCAAGCTCGAGCACCTGCGCGAGGTGCACCGCCAGCACGGCACGAGGGAGGGGTTCATCGAGTACGTGCGCACTGATACGCCGCAGGATGCCGCCGCGATCGTCGCCGCCGCGCCTCCCGGATCGCTCATCGTCAATGCGACAGGGCTCGGCAAGGACCGTCCCGGCTCTCCCCTGCCGGACGACGTCGTCTTCCCCGAGCGTGCGTACGCGTGGGAGTTCAACTACCGCGGCTCGCTGGAGTTCCTGCACCAGGCACGCGCGCAGGAGGCCGCCCGTGGACTGCACGTCGTCGACGGGTGGCGCTACTTCATCCACGGCTGGTCGCAGGTCGTCGCCGACGTGTTCGAGCTGACCCTCACCCCCGAGATCGTGGAGCAGCTCGCGGAGGCCGCCGAGGCAGCGCGCTGATGATCCGCACGGTCCTCGGCGACATCGACCCGGCCCTGCTCGGGGCGACGAACTACCACGAGCACCTGTTCCAGGTCACGCCGCTGCTGCCCGGCGACGAGCTGGACGACGAGGACGCATCGGGCGCGGAGGCTGCGCTGCTGCACGGCAGCGGCTTCGCCGCGATGGTGGACGCCACACCGTTCGGCCTCGGCCGCAACCCCGAGGCGGTCGCGCGCATCAGTTCATCCACCGGTCTGCACATCGTCGCCACGACCGGACGGCACCGCGAAGCGCACTACGGCGACGAGCATCCGATGCAGGTGTGGACGGCCGAGCAGCTCGCCGCGCTCTTCGTCTCCGACGTCACCACCGGCATGGTCGCCGACGACGGCGAGATCTTCGAGAGCCCTGACGTGCGGATCGCCCGCACCCCGACGGGTGGTCCCGTGCGCGCGGGGATCCTCAAGGGCGGCATCGGCTACTGGTCGATCAGTCCGTTCGAGCGCACGACGCTCGAGGCGCTGGCCGTCGCGCACCGCTCGACGCACGCGCCGATCATGGTGCACCTGGAGTTCTGCACCGCCGCCCACGAGGTGCTCGATCTGCTCGCGGCGGAGGGCGTGGCATCCGATCGCGTCGTCCTCGCGCACGCCGATCGGGACCCGGATGCCGGTCTGCACGCCTCGCTCGCCGTGCGCGGTGCGTACCTGGGATATGACGGCTTCGCGCGACCGCGCACGCGGTCGGATGCCGAGCTGCTCGCCTTGGCGGAGCAGGTCGTGTCTCAGGTAGGTGCGGATCGCATCCTGCTCGGCGGTGACGTCGCCCGCCGCACCCGCTACATCTCATACGGCGGCATGCCCGGCATCGCCTATCTCGGTGACCGCTATCTGCCGCGGCTGCGGTCGCTCGTCGGCGCGGATGCCGTGGAGCGGATGCTGGTCGCCAACGCCGCCCGGTTGCTCGACCTCGGCTGACGCCTGACCCGCCCGACGGGCGCCATGGCACGAGAACGGCCCCTCACCCGAAGGCGAAGGGCCGTCTGACGCAGGCGTCAGATCACTCGTAGAGGACCGCCGCGATGTCGGGGTCTTCCATGTTGGTGGCGTCGTACCAGTACGAGCCGGTGTCGTAGAACTCCTCGACGGAGTCGCCGTTGGCCGCGTCGAACGCCGCCTGGACGACCTGCTCGCCGATGCCGATCGGGTCCTGCGTGATGGCGCCGGCCATCGTGCCGTTCTTGATGGCTTCGATCTGCGCCGCACCGGAGTCGAATCCGATGATGGTGAGCTTGCCCTTCTCGAGGCCGAGCTCACCGACGGCGTTCACGACGCCGATGGCAGAGCCCTCGTTGGTGCCGTAGATGCCCTTGAGGTCAGGGTGCGCCGCGATCATGGCCTTGGCGATGTCCGCCGACTTCAGGTGGTCGCCGTCGCCGTACTGGATGTCGACGATCTCGATGTCCGGGTAGTCGGCCTCGATCTTCTCGACGAAGCCGTCACGGCGCTCGACACCGGTCGAGTTGATCTGGGAGTGGCCGACGATGGCGACCTCGCCCTCTCCGCCGATCAGCTCTGCCATGTGCTCTGCGGCCAGGGCTCCCGCGACCTTGCTGTCGGTCGCGGAGAGGCTCAGGCCCACGTCGCCGTTGCACGGGGCGTCGAAGTAGACGACCGGGATGTCCTTCGACTTCGCCTGCTCGAGCGGAGCGACGCAGGCCTCTGGGTCGAGGGCGGCGTAGGCGATGGCATCCGGGTTCTTGTCGATCGCCGTCGTGAGCATCTCGAGCTGCTGCGCGATCTCGGTCTCGGCCGCTGGGCCCTCGAAGGTGATCTCGACGCCGAGCTCCTCCGCCTTCTGCTCGGCGCCCGTCTTGACGGCCTGCCAGAACTGGTGCTGGAAGCCCTTCGACACCAGCGCGATGTACATCTCGCCGTCGCCGGCGCCTCCGCCCCCGCCGTCGGTGCCGCCCTCTTCGATGATGTCGCCGCCGCCTGCGCAGCCCGCCATCACGAGCGCGGATGCGGCCATGAGTGCCGCGAATGCGGTCTTCTTGCCAAATCGCATGGAAACTCCATTGTTCTGTGGATGCCGGCCTCACGGTCGGCGCTGTGGTGGATAGGGATAGGGAGGGAGAGGATCAGGTTCGCTGGCGGTTGCGCAGCGAGTCGAGGAAGACCGCCAGGAGCACGACGACGCCGACGACGATGTTGCGCCACTCGGTCTGGATCGACAGGATGCTGAGGCCGTTGACGAGCACGCTCATGATGAGGGCGCCGATCACGGTGCCGATGATCGAGCCGCGTCCGCCGAGCAGCGACGTGCCGCCGATGATGACCGCGGCGATCGCCTGCAGCTCGTAACCGGTTCCGATCTGCGGCTGCGCCGAGTCGAGGCGGGAGGCGATGACGACGCCGGCGATGCCGGTGAAGGCGCCGGCGAACATGTAGACGAAGATCGTCCAGCGCCGGGTGTTCACACCCGACAGCCGCGTGGCCTCCTCGTTCGAGCCGATCGCGAAGGTGTATCGGCCGAGCAGCGTCTTCGAGAGCACCAGGAACGCGATGATCGCGAGCACGGCGGTGATCAGCACGGCGTTCGGGATGCCAGGGATGATCGCGCCGAGCGCGATCCGCTTGAAGTCCGGTGCCGAAGTCGAGAAGTAGATCGGCGCGACCCCGGAGATCACCAGGGCGAGTCCGCCGGCGATCATCATCATCGCGAGCGTGGCGATGAACGGCGGCAGCCGCAGGAACGTGACGTTGAAGCCGTTGATCAGCCCCATCAGCACACCGGTGGCGATGCCGCCGATGACGCCGATCCAGACCGGTAGCCCCATGTTCGTGATGAACACGCCGGTCATGACCGAGCACAGCGCCATGCCCGTTCCCAGCGACAGATCGATGCCACCGGTGATGATGACGAACGTCGTGCCGAGGGCCAGGATGCCGATGACCGCTGTCGACAGCAGCACGGAGGCGATGTTGCTGAATGTGAAGAAGTTCGGGCTCGCGAGAGAGAAGAAGATCAGCAGGACGACGAGCGTGCCGAAGGCCAGCGACTGCTGCACCTGTCGCTTGAGGAACGCACGGGTGTCGCGCTTGTCGGTGTTCTCGTTCACGGCCTGCTGGATGACGGTCGTCGTCGATCCGGACTGTTCTGGGGTGCTCATCAGTCTTCCTCCCCGTGGGCTGCGAGTTGCATGATCTTCTCCTGGCTGGCTTCTTCGTTGCGGAGGGTTCCGGTGATGCGACCGTTCGCGAACACGGCGATGCGGTTCGCGACGCGGAGGATCTCGGGCAGCTCCGACGAGATGACGATGATCGACTTCCCGGCATCCGCCAGCTGCTGCATGAGCCGGTAGATCTCCTCCTTGGCACCGACGTCGATGCCTCTGGTCGGTTCATCGAAGATGAGGATGTCGCAGTCGCGCATGAGCCACTTGGCTATGACGACCTTCTGCTGGTTACCGCCCGAGAGCAGCTTCACGACCTGGTTGACCGACGGGGTCTTCACCCGCAGTTGCTGCACGTACTCCTTCGTGCGCTGCTTCGCCTTGCTGTCGCCCATCCAGCCGATGCCGTTCGCGTACGAGTCGAGCGAGGCGAGGACCGTGTTGAACGTGACGCTCTGCTCGAGCATCAGGCCGAGGCGCTTGCGGTCTTCCGAGAGGTAGCCGAGGCCCAGCTTCACGGCATCCGCCGGCTGGCTGATCCGCGCCGCGCGACCGCCGACCTGGATGACGCCGCCATCTCGGGGATCCGCACCGATGATGGCCCGAGCCGTCTCGGTGCGACCTGCGCCCATGAGCCCGGCGAACCCGAGGATCTCGCCCTTGTGGAGCTGGAAGGAGACGTCCTTCAGCAGTGTCTTCGTCGTGAGGCCCTGCACGTCGAGCACGACAGGGTCGCCGAGGTGCTCACGTGCCTCCGGGCGGGTTCCCTCGTCGATCACGCGCCCCACCATCATCTCGATGATCTTCGGGACGCTGATCTCGCTCTTCTCCAGTGATCCGATGTATCGGCCGTCTCGCAGCACGGAGACGCGGTCGGCGAGACGACGCAGCTCATCCATGCGGTGCGAGATGTAGACGATGCCGGTACCACTCGCCTTGAGCTGCTCGATGAGCACGAAGAGGGTCTCGACCTCGCTGTCCGTCAGTGCGGACGTCGGCTCATCCATGATGAGCACCTTCGCGTTGAACGACAGCGCCTTGGCGATCTCCACCATCTGCTGCTCGGCGACCGTGAGCTCTCCCACGAGCCGGCGAGGGTTGAGATCGATGTGCAGGCGCTGCAGGAGCTCAGCGGTCTGCCTGTTCAGCCGGCGCTCCGACAGCAGCAGCGCCGAGGTGGGTTCCCGGCCGATGTAGATGTTCTGCGCCACCGTGAGATCGGGCATCAGGTTGAGTTCCTGATGGATGATCGTGATGCCCAGCTGCTGCGCCTGCAGCGGACTGGTGAGCTCCACTTCCTGGCCCTCGAAGGTGATCGTGCCCTCGTCGCGGGTATAGATCCCCGACAGGATCTTCATGAGCGTCGACTTTCCGGCACCGTTCTCGCCGACGAGCACGAGCACTTCGCCGGAGTGCACTTCGAGGTGCACATCCTGGAGCGCTTGGACACCGGGGAAGCCCTTGCTGATGCCTTCCACCCTGAGGATGGGATCGCTCATGTACTCACCTGCTTCCTTGAAGGTCGGGGGCGGACTCCCCTGTACGGGAATCCGATCAAACATCGGATCAATTGTCTATCAGCATCGGCTCTGACGCAAGTTGTATCTAAATGTACCTATCCGCGTGCTGTCATGCTAGACCTGTAATAACAACTTCGTCACGGATGCGCGCGAGCGCAGGAGAGAGGAGCCCACATGCTCATCGGCGCGCACGGACTGGTCTTCACCGGAGCCTTCGACGAGGCGGGCCTGCGGCGCGCGATCGAGGGCACGAGGACGGCCGGCTTCGACCTCGTGGAGATCCCCTTGATGGATGCCGCGGGCTTCGACTCCGCGTTGGCCTCGCGGATGCTGCAGGACAACGGCCTCGCGGTGACGGCATCGCTCGGGCTGACGCCTGCGACCGACCTCACGAGCGAGGATCCCGCGGTCGTCGCATCCGGTGTCGCGATGCTGGACCGCTGCCTGGACCACGTCGCGACCATGGGCGGCGACGTGCTGTGCGGCGTGATCTATTCGGCGATGGGCAAGTACATGGCGCCGACCACCGCGAAGGGCATCGAGAACAGCCGCGCGGCGATCTCCGAACTGGCATCGACGGCCGCGGCACGCGGCATCCGCCTCTCGCTCGAGGTCGTGAACCGCTACGAATCGAACGTCTTCAACACCGGTCGCGGCGCGCTCGCCTTCCTCGACGGCGTCGCAGGAGATGTCAGCGTGCACCTGGACACGTACCACATGAACATCGAGGAATCGGACTTCTTCCAGACCGTCCACGATGTCGCGAAGGCGGGAAAGCTCGGCTACGTGCACATCGGCGACAGTCATCGCGGCTACCTCGGCACCGGCACGGTCGACTTCGCGACCTTCTTCCGCGCCCTTCACGACGTCGCCTATGACGGACCTGTCGTGTTCGAGTCGTTCTCGTCGGCTGTCGTCAGCGCCGAGCTCAGCAACACGCTCGGCATCTGGCGCAACCTCTGGCAGGACTCTGACGATCTCGCCGCGCACGCGAACCGGTTCATCCGCGATGCAGTGCACGCGGTCGAGACCATCGATCGGCACTGATCCCTACACGGAGGGGTGCCCGACGACGCCCTTGCGCAGCAGCGCGTTGCCGTACTTGCGGGTCTCGCCGGTGCGCACCATGAGGTACGCGGGCGCGGCGAGTTCGTAGTACGCGAAGCGTTCGACGAACCGGGTGGACTCGACGGTCGTGCCCGCGGCACGCATGAGCTCCTGCTGCACGTCGAGCACCTCGCCGTCGGCGGATTCCATCAGGTCGAGGCCTGGCGCATCGTCGAGAGGGATCACGGTGCGGATCGCCGCCAGCACTTCGGGAGTCGTCGTGCCCGGCAGATCGATCACGCGCTCCCCCAGCGCCCAGGCCGGAAAGTGCGCATCCGCGATCACGACGGCATCCGAGTGCCCCATACGGTCCAGGTGCAGCAGCAGTTCGCCAGTGAGCAGCGGGTTGATTCCTTCGAGCATCGGTTCCTCCTCAATCAGTGGTGGCCGGGATGAGACCATCGGCGACGAGCTCTGCCCAGAAGTCGTCCGGGATCGCGAGGGCCGCGAGCTCGGCGTTCTGCCGCACCTGCTCCGGACGTGAGCTGCCCAGCACGACCGACCGGGTCGCCGTGTCGCGCAAGGGGAATTGGATGGCCGCCGCGGGCAGCGGCACGCCGTGCGCACGGCAGACGGAGACGATGCGCTGCAGCCTGTCCCAGATCTCGTCGGGCACGCCGCCGTACTCGTAGCGACCGTCGCGCGTCGGCTCGGCTTTCGCGAGCAGGCCGGAGTTGAAGACGGATGCCGCGACCACTCCCGTGCCGCGATCATGGCATGCCGGCAGCACCTCGGTCGCGGCCGGCTGCTCGAGCAACGTGTAGCGCCCGGCGACCATGATGATGTCGAGGTCGGCCTCGCGCACCGAACGCGCCAGCGCCTCCGTCGTCATCGATCCGACACCGATCGCCTGTACGCCGCCCTCGGCGCGGATCGCCTCCAGCGATGGAAAGGCCTCCGCCAGTGCGAGGTCGAGATCATGACGTTCGGGGTCGTGCAGATAGACGAGATCGATCCGGTCGAGCCCGAGCCGTTCGCGGGATTCGTCGAGAGACGCGCGGATGCCGGCATCCGAGAAGTCCCACACCCTCTGCAGATCATCCGGCACGAAGAAGTCATGCGCGGTGTCGAGGCCGCCGTCGTGGTCGGGGTTCGGCCGCAGGAGTCGCCCGGCCTTGGTGGAGAGCACGAACTCGTCTCGCGGCTTGGTCTGCAGGAACGCACCGAGGCGTCTCTCCGAGAGTCCGAGGCCGTAGTGCGGCGCGGTGTCGTAGTAGCGCACCCCGCTGTCCCACGCGGCATCCAGCACCGCCCATGCCTCGTCGTCGGAGAGCCCTCGGAACAGGTTCCCGACGTTCGCGGCACCGTAGCCGAGCGTCGGCAGCTGCAGCTCAGTCGATGACATGCGCGCCCTTCCAGGTGTACTTCGCGATGCTCTCCGCCTTCATCTCCATGCTGGCACCCGGAGCCGTCGGCGCCATGTAAGAGCCGCCCTGGATGTCGGTGGGCACGACGAAGTGCTCGTGCAGGTGATCGACGAACTCGATCAGTCGCCCCTCGCGGGTGCCCGTCACGGCGACGAAGTCGAACATCGACAGATGCTGCACGGCTTCGCACAACCCGACACCGCCGGCGTGCGGGCAGACCGGGACGCCGAACTTCGCGGCGAGCAGCAGGTTGGCGATGTTCTCGTTGACACCGGCGACGCGCACGGCGTCGATCTGCATGACCTCGATCGCGTTCGCCTGGAGCAGCTGCTTGAAGATCATCCTGTTCTGCGCGTGCTCACCCGTGGCCACGCGGATGGGGGCGATCGCCCTGGCGATCTCTGCGTGACCGAGGATGTCGTCGGGGCTGGTGGGCTCTTCGACCCAGGTCGGATGGAATTCCGCGAGCGCCTTCACCCACTCGATCGCCTCCGACACCTCCCAGCGCTGGTTGGCGTCGATCGCGATCGGGAAGTCGGGGCCGACGACCTCGCGGGCCTTGCGGAACCGGCGGATGTCGTCGTCGAGGTCGGCTCCGACCTTGAGCTTGATCTGCGTGAAGCCGTCGGCCAGTGCCTCGCGGGCGAGCCGCTCCAGCTTCTCGTCCGAGTAGCCCAGCCAGCCCGGACTCGTGGTGTAGCCCGGGTACCCGGTGGCCAGCAGCTCGGCCTCGCGTTCCTCCCGTCCTTCCGCGCCGGCGCGGAGGATCTCGAGCGCATCCTCGGGGGTGAGCGCGTTCGTGAGGTAGCGGAAGTCGACCAGCGAGACGAGCTCCTCCGGCGTCATTCGTGCGAGCAGCTGCCACAGCGGCAGGCCGGCGCGCTTGGCCTTGATGTCCCAGAGCGCGTTGATCACTGCACCGATGGCCATGTGCATCACGCCCTTCTCGGGGCCGAGCCAGCGCAGCTGGGAGTCGCCGACGATGTCGCGGAACGTGCTGCCCATGTCGTCCAGCAGCGGCTCGATCTCGCGGCCGACGAGGTGACCGGCGAGCGCATCGATCGCCGCGACCTGCACGTCGTTGCCTCGACCGATCGTGAACACGAACGCGTGGCCCTCGACACCGTCGCCCGCGTCGGTCCGGATCACGACGTACGCCGCCGAGTAGTCAGGATCGGGGTTCATCGCATCTGAACCGTCGAGGCTCAATGACGTGGGAAAGCGGATGTCTGTGGTGTCGAGTGCGACGACGCGGCTCACGGGATTCCTCTCCTCGTGCAGCACGAAGATTCTGCACGGATCCTTTGGAGTGTAAACATCGGATGTCTATACTGTCAATCAGACGTGCCGCCGGACGGCGGCTTCCCCGAGAGGCTGGAGAACCATGAAGTTCGCGCGGCTTGGCGCCCCTGGATCCGAGATCCCCGTCCTGGTCGACGGTGATCGTCACTTCGATCTGCGGCCCGTGACATCCGATGTCGACGGTGATTTCCTCGCCGGAGATTTCCGCGCACGCGTGGGTGCTGCGCGCGCCGCGGGTGAGCTCCCTGAGCTCGAGGGTGCAGCGGATCTCCGCATCGGCGCGCCGATCGCACGCCCGAGCGCCGTCATCTGCATCGGCATGAACTACGCCGCGCACGCCGCGGAGTCCGGCTCGGAGCCGCCGACGATCCCGATCATCTTCCTGAAGACGCCGAACACCGTGGTCGGGCCGAACGATGATGTGACGATCCCACGGGGCAGCGTGAAGACCGACTGGGAGGTCGAGCTCGGCATCGTCATCGGGGCACGTGCCGCCTACCTCGACTCCGCCGAGGAGGCCGACGCCCATATCGCCGGCTACGTCGTCGCGAACGACGTGTCGGAGCGCACCTTCCAGATCGAGGTCTCCGGCGGACAGTGGTCGAAGGGCAAGATCGCGCCTGGCTTCAATCCCACCGGGCCCTGGCTGGTCACCCCCGACGAGGTCGATGTGGACGACCTGAATCTGAAGAGCTTCGTGAACGGCGAACCCCGCCAGGACTCGAACACGTCCGACATGATCTTCGACGTGCGCACGATCGTGCACCACCTGTCGCAGTACGTCACGCTCGAGCCCGGCGACCTCATCCTCACCGGCACTCCGCAGGGCGTGGCGCTGTCCGGCAAGTACCCGTATCTGACGGCGGGCGATGTCGTCGAGATCGAGATCGAGGGCCTCGGTCACCAGCGGCAGAACTTCGTGGCGTGGGAGGCGACCCGATGAACGGCACCTTGGAGAGCCTCGTCGCGATCGTCACCGGTGGCGCCTCGGGCATCGGCGCCGCGATCGCCGCACGGCTGCACGCCGACGGTGCGCAGATCGCCGTGCTCGACCGCGACACGTCGGGCGCAGACGAGCGCTTCGCCGCGTTCACTGCTGACGTCTCGGATCGGGCGAGCGTGGATGCTGCGGTGGCGGCCGTCGCCGAGAGGTTCGGTCGCATCGACATCGTGATCAACAACGCCGGCGTCGGCGCCCAGGGCGACATCAGCGCGAACGACGACGACGAATGGGCACTGGTGCTGTCGGTCAACGTCACCGGCATCGCACGCGTGACCGCGGCCGCCCTCCCCTGGCTGCGCAATTCGCCCGCCGCAGCGGTGTGCAACACGGCATCCATCGCGTCGACCACTGGCCTCCCGCAGCGCGCGCTGTACTCGGCGTCGAAGGGCGCCGTCTCAGCGCTCACGAGAGCGATGGCGACCGACCACCTGCACGAGGGCATCCGCGTCAATGCCGTGAACCCCGGCACGGCGGATACCCCGTGGGTGGGGCGTCTGCTCGATTCAGCGGCCGACCCCGCCGCTGAGCGCGCCGCGCTGAAGGCCCGCCAGCCCCACGGCCGACTGGTCTCGGCCGACGAGGTCGCCGGCGCCGTGCTGTATCTGGTTTCTCCGGCATCCGGCTCGACGACAGGCACCTTCATCGAGGTCGACGGCGGCATGGCGCAGCTGCGTCCGCGTCCCGCGTAAGGGGGCTCGAGGTCAGCGGATGCCGTAGAACGCGAGCGCGTTCGACCAGAACACCTTCTCAGTGTCGAGCCCGCGCGCCTTCGCCCAGCCGTGAAGCGTGTGGAACCAGTCGTCGCGATTGCCTTCGACGTACACGGAGGCATCGGGACTGCTGGTGTCGACGGACGACACCGGCCAGTCGCTGCCCCACATCATCCGGTCTTCGCCGAACGCGTCAGCGGCGACGTCGAGGAACGGTTCCATCTGGTCCTCGTCGATCATCCCGGTCGATTCAGCCGGCAGACCCGACAGCTTGACGTACACGTTCGGATGCGCGGCCAGTTCCTTCAGATCCCGGATCCAGTCGGCGCTGGGCCGCAGCGGTGCATCCTCGGTGCCGATCGCGGGCTTGCCCAGGTGATCCAGCACGATACGCAGATCCGGGACAGCCTCTGCCAGAAACACGACGTCGCCGATCTGGTGGGCACGCACACAGGCATCGAACGTCAGGCCGCGAGCGGCCACTTCACCGACGCCTTCGATGAAGTCGGCGCGACGCGCGAATCCGTCCCGCTCACCCTGCAGCAGATGCCGCACGCCGACGACCCGTTCGAACGCCCCGAGGGCATCGAGATGCTTCCCGAGCGTGCGCTTCCGATCGAGCCGTGCGCCCGCGACGATGCCGACCACTCCTGTGGCGAGTGCGATCGACTCGATCCAGCGCACCTCGTCGATCGCCTGCTTCTCGACGGGATCGGCCTGCACGAAGATCGCAGACTCCCCCTCGACATCCTGGATCCTGTCGGCGCGCAACTCCTCGGCAGCGAAGCGGGCATCGAGATCTCCCTCCAGCCAGCGGTAGGTGAGAACGCTCGGATCCCAGAGGTGCAGGTGACTGTCGACAACGCGCATTCCCCCATCCTGCCCCAGACATCCGATCAATCGCTAGGATGGCGGAATGGCAGTCACCGATGAGGCGATCGAGAAGATCAAGGCGATGATCGTGTCCGGCGAACTGTCTCCCGGAGACCGCCTCCCCCCGGAGAAGGAGCTCTCCGAGCGCCTCGGCCTCTCGCGCAATTCCATGCGCGAGGCAGTCAAGGCCCTCGAGGTCATCCGTGTGCTCGATGTGCGCCGCGGCGACGGCACGTACGTCACCAGCCTCGAGCCGCACCTTCTGCTCGAGGCGATCTCGTTCGTCGCCGACATGCACGACGACGATTCGCTGCTCGAGATCTTCGCCGTGCGGCGGATGCTGGAGTCCCAGGCGACCGGGCTCGCCGCCACGCTCGGCACGTCCGAGGCGATCGACGCGCTGCACGCCGAACTGGACGGCGTCGAGACCGACGTCTCGATCGACGCCCTCGTCGAGCACGACATCCGCTTCCACCGCGAGATCGTCCGCATGGCAGGCAACGCCTATCTCGCCAGCCTCATCGAGAGCCTCAGCGGACAGACCGTGCGTGCGCGCATCTGGCGCGGTCTCACCGAGCAGGGCGCGGTCGAGCGCACCCTGTCGGAGCACCGCGGCATCGCCGATGCCCTCGCACAGCGCGACCCGAACCTCGCCACGTCACTGGCCACCGCGCACATCGCCGGCATCGAGCGCTGGCTCCGCCAGGCGGCGGCCGTCACCGAGAGCGGCGCCGAGTCGTAGCATCCGCTCGCAGGCGACGGGCTACGCCCCGATCCGCCCCATCGCCGCCTCGAACTCCGCCGCGGAGCTGTCGCTGACCGGATGCTGCAGCACCTGATCCAGCACGTCGGGTGCGGCGGTGAAGTACGGCACTCCTGCGGTTCGCAGCGACACGATGTCGTCCGCCGAGCGCAGGCTCGCGGCGAGCACGTTCGTGCCGCTTCCCGCGCACACGGCCTGCATCTCGGGGATCAGGGCGTCGCCGTCGACACCGGCGTCGCGCAGCCGTCCGAGATACGGCGCGATGTACGTCACTCCGATGCTCGCCGCCGCGAGCGCCTGCGCCACCGAGTACACGGCCGTGATCAGCACGCTCGCACCGTCTGCGACGAGACGGGATGCCGCGGCGAAGCCCTCGGCCGTGGCCGGCACCTTCACCGCCACTCGATCGCCGAGCGCGCGGATCATGTCGGCGTTGCGCAGCAGGTCGACGCGCGAAGCTCCCCAGGTCTGGAAGAAGATCTCCCGCGCGCCCTCCGCCTCCCACTGCGAATACAGCGACGGGATCTCGGCCGCCGTGCGGCCCCCGCGCTCGAGGATCGTCGGGTTCGTGGTGACGCCGTGCACCACTCCCGCCGACAGCAGCCGCGAGACCCGTTCGGTGTCGGCGCTGTCGACGTACAGGCGCGGGGCGATGGCGGCAGGGGGCATGGGTTCGACTCCTCGTGACGAACCTGTCGTTACAAGTTCGGGTTCGGCTAATGTAATGACAGGACTCGGCCCCTGTCAAAGAGAGCCGCGCAGAAGGAGATCCATGACCACCCCATCCACCGAAGGACGCAACGGCGTCGTCATCGTCGGCAGCGTCACGGCGGATGTGACCACCTTCTCCCAGCGCCTTCCCGCACGAGGCGAGACCATCCTCGGGGATCAGTTCACGCTGATGCTCGGCGGGAAGGGTGCGAACCAGGCCGTGGCGGCCGGCCGTGCCGGAGCTCTGACGAGTTTCGTCGGCTGCGTCGGCGACGACCTCTTCCACGATCTGGTGGTCGACGGCCTGACGGAGGCCGGCGTCGACCTCACGCATCTGCGCACGGTCCCCGGCCCGACCGGCGTCGCGCACATCCGTGTCGACGCCTCGGCGCAGAACGACATCGTGATGGTGCCGCTCGCCAACGCCGAGCTGAACACCGCGCAGATCGACGAGGCGCTCGACGCGCTCGCGCCGACCACCTCCGTGCTGCTGACCCAGCTCGAGACGCCGTCCGCGCTGACCGCGCACATCACCGCCAAGGCGCGTGCACTCGGCATGACCGTGATCCTCGATCCGGCCCCGGCGGCTCCGCTGCCCGCCGAGGTCTGGGCGAACATCGACATCGTCACCCCGAACGAGACCGAGGCGTCGGTGCTCAGCGGCATAGAGGTGACGGATGCCGCGACCGCAGAGCAGGCCGGGCGGTGGTTCCTCGGCCACGGCGTCGGCGCCGCCGTCATCACCCTGGCCGCTCAGGGCTCGTGCGTCGTCACGGCAGAAGGAGCGGCACTCGTGCCGCCGCTGCCCGTCGAAGCCGTCGACACCACAGCTGCCGGCGACGCCTACGCCGGTTACCTCGGAGCAGCCCTGGCCGACGGCGCCTCACTGACCGACGCGGTGCGCCTGGCCACGGCCGCCGGCGCTCTCACCGTCACGAAGCAGGGCGCGTCGCCGAGCCTGCCCGTCCGTGCGGACGTGGACGCCTTCCTGGCGGCCAGAGTCTGACCCTCAGAAGATCAGGAGCCCGAGATGCGCAAGACCTCGACCACCATCAATCCGGCGCTCTCGCGCGTGATCAGTGAGACCGGCCACACCGACCTGCTCGTGGTCACCGACGCCGGCCTGCCCATCCCTCCCGGATCCGAACGGATCGACCTGGCCTATCGCCCTGGCGCCCCCGCGTTCTTCGATGTGCTCGACACCGTGCTCGCCGAGATGGTCGTCGAGGGTGCGACGGTGTCCGCCGAAGTCGCCGAGCAGAGCCCAGAGGTGCTGCAGGGGCTGCGGGAGCGGCTGCCGCACATCGACATCGAACTCGTGCCGCACATCGAGTTCAAGAAGCTGACTCACGGCGCACGCGCCTTCGTGCGCTCGGGCGAGTTCACGCCGTACGCCAACGTCATCCTGCACGCGGGGGTGGCGTACTAGATGACCACGCCGGCGACCCGCCCCGCACCGACCGACACGATCGACCGGCATTCGGCCGCGCCGATGTACGACCAGCTGCGCCAGCTCATCATCGACGGCATCACCAGAGACGGGCTGCAGCCCGGCGATCCGCTGCCCGGCGAGCACCGGCTGTGCGAGCGGTACGGCATCTCGCGTACGGTCGTGCGCCAGGCGCTCGCGCAGCTCGAGCACGAAGGGCTCGTCGAGCGGGTCAAGGGCAAGGGCACCTTCGTGTCGCGCCCTCGCACGAGCGAGGCGCTCGTGCACACCCTGATCGGCCTCTTCGACGATGTCGAACGACGCGGCGGGCACGTGCACAGCGACATCCTGCGCCACGAGCGCACCGAGGCAGACGCCGACGTCGCGGCAGCCCTCGAGGTGCCCGTCGGTTCGCCCGTCGTGGCCCTGGAGCGACTGCGCCACGTCGACGGCGAGCCGTGGTCGCTGTCGACGACCTGGATGCCGGATGCCGTCGGCGCCCTCACCCTCGACGTCGACCTGTCCGAGGCGTCGTTGTACCGCGTGCTCGCCGAGCACGGCATCCGGGCTGCCGACGGTGTGCGCTCAGCGGAGGCGACCGTGGCGACCCACGATCAGGCCCAGCAGCTGGATGTCAGCGCCGGGTCCGCACTGCTGCGGCTGCGCAGCATCAGCCGCGATGAGCAGGGCATGCCGATCGAGTACTTCATCGCGTTGCACCGCGGCGACCGCTCGCGGTTCGAATTCCAGCTGCGTCAGGAGCAGTCGCAGGCGTCGCTGTTGCACGTCGACGGCGACGGCAGCGCGTCGCGAGCCGGTACAGTCTCTCTCTGAGGGTGTGCGCACACCTCGGAAGGGACGATGATGGTCGAAGAGCAGCCCCGCCGGCGCGACGATCCCGCACCGCCGCTGGCCGACCTGAGCACCCGCCCGAGTCCGGTTCCAGGACCGTTGACGAAACCGGCACCGGTCATCCGCCCGCGGAGGAAGCGCAGACGCTGGGTGTTCGTGATCGCGGCACTGATCGTTCTGGCCGGGCTGATCGCCGGTGGGATCGCGTGGAGCAACTCGCTGCAGGCCGCACCGCGGACCTCGCATTCGGACACCGCGCTCGACGCCGGGCATCCGCACGCGCTGCACAGCCCCGTCTGACCGCACGGCTACGCTCGGATCCATGACCTCCTGGACCAGCACCGCCATCTCCCTGCTGGAAGCAGACGCCAATCGCAGTGCCGACACGCACCTGCACGTCTTCCCCCTCCCGCTCGAGTGGGGCATCGACCTCTACCTCAAAGACGAGTCCGTGCACCCGACCGGCTCGCTCAAGCATCGCCTCGCACGCTCGCTGCTGCTCTACGGCCTGGTGAACGGGCGCATCAAAGAGGGCACGACGCTGGTGGAGGCATCCAGCGGATCCACCGCCGTCTCAGAGGCGTACTTCGCCCGGATGCTCGGGCTCGACTTCGTCACCGTCGTGCCCCGATCGACCAGCCCGGAGAAGATCGCGCTGATCGAGTTCTACGGCGGCCGCTGCCACTACGTCGACCGGGCACCCGACATGTACAGCGAGGCCGAGCGCCTGGCATCGGAGTGCGGCGGGCACTACCTCGATCAGTTCAGCTACGCCGAGCGGGCGACCGATTGGCGCGGGAACAACAACATCGCCGAGAGCGTGTTCAGCCAGCTCTCCCGCGAGCGGCATCCGATTCCGGAGTGGATCGTGGTCGGCGCAGGCACCGGTGGAACGAGTGCGACGTTCGGGCGCTACGTCCGCTACCGCCAGCATCCCACCAAGGTGGCCGTGGTCGACCCGGAGGGCTCGGCGTTCTACGGCGGCTGGAGCACGGGCGCCGCCGACTACACGACCGGCACGCCCAGCCGCATCGAGGGCATCGGTCGTCCCCGCGTCGAGCCGTCGTTCGTGCCGGGCGTGATCGACGAGATGCTGCAGATCCCCGACGCCGCGTCGATCGCCGCGATCCGGCTGCTCAGAGAGCGCACCCTGCACTGGGCGGGCGGCTCGACCGGGACGAACCTCGTGGGCGCGTTCCAGCTGATCTCGCGCATGCGCGCAGCCGGACGCCAGGGCAGCGTCGTCACGCTGATCTGCGACGGCGGTGCCCGCTACGCCGGCACCTACTACTCCGACGAGTGGGTCGCATCCCAGGGCTGGGATCTCGCCCCGCACCGGGACAGGCTCGACCGCTTCCTCGAGACCGGCGCATGGGACGCGTGACGCGGCTACGCTGACGGCATGACCACTCTGATCCTCACCGTCGCCGGATCCGACCGCCCAGGCCTCGTCGCGGCCGTCGCCGACGTCGTCGACACCCACGGCGGCAACTGGGAGAACAGCCAGCTGAGTGAACTGGCCGGGGTCTTCGCCGGAGTGATCCAGGTGTCGGTGACGCCCGAGCACCAGGAACACCTCACGTCGGCGCTGCGCGCCCTCGACGGTCTGCTCACGGTCGCCGTGCACGCCGGAACGGATGCCGTGCCCGCTGCTGCGCAGCCCATATCGCTGCAGATCCTCGGCAACGACCGACCGGGCATCGTCCGCGAGATCTCCGGGGTGCTGCAGGCGCGCGGTGTCAGCATCGAGAAGATGGGCACCGAGACGAAGGACGCGGCGATGGCCGGTGGCCGCCTGTTCGAGGCGTCGGTGACGGCCGAAGTGCCGGCATCCGCAGACCTCGACGCGCTGCGCGCGGACCTCGAGCGCCTCACCTCCGAGCTTCAGGTCGACATCACGCTGACCTGACGCCCACTCCCACCGTCGAGGCCCCCTCGTACCTACGCGGATACGAGAGGGCCTCGACGACAACAGGGGGCGTCGCCGGACGGCGCGCCAGAGCTCAGACCAGGCGCGACTTCGGGGAGACCGAGTACGTGCCCTCCGGGTCGCTGTTGACGGTGTCGCCGAGGGCGGCGTCGATCGCGGCGAGCGTGTCGGCGTCGAGGGTCACGCCGGATGCCTTGACCGTCTCGGCGAGCTGCTCAGGACGGGATGCTCCGACCAGCGCCGCCGCGACGTTCTTGTTCTGCAGCACCCAGGCGATCGCGAGCTGCGGCATCGAGATGCCGGCCTGCTCCGCGATCGGCTTCAGCTTCTGCACCGCGGTGAGGATCTCGTCGCGCAGGAAGCCCTTGATGAAGTCGGCGCCCGAGTGCGGATCGGTCGCGCGTGAGCCGTCCGGCACTGGCTGCCCTGGCAGGTACTTGCCGCTGAGCACGCCCTGCGCCATGGGCGACCAGACGATCTGCGAGATTCCGAGCTCTTCGGATGCCGGAACGACCTTGCCCTCGATCACGCGGTGCAGCATCGAGTACTGCGGCTGGTTCGAGATGAGCTGCACGCCGAGCTGTTTGGCGAGAGCGTGGCCCTCGCGCAGCTGCTCGGCCGTCCACTCGCTGACGCCGATGTACAGCGCCTTGCCCTGCCGGACGACGTCGGCGAACGCCTGGAACGTCTCCTCCAGCGGCGTCTCGTAGTCGAAGCGGTGCGCCTGGTAGAGGTCGACGTAGTCGGTGCCGAGGCGCGCGAGCGATCCGTTGATCGACTCGAGGATGTGCTTGCGGGAGAGCCCGGTGTCGTTCGGGCCCTTGGGGCCGGTCGGGAAGTAGACCTTCGTGAAGATCTCGAGCCCTTCGCGGCGCTGACCCTCGAGCGCCTTGCCGAGCACGACCTCCGCGGCGGTGTTCGCGTAGGTGTCCGCGGTGTCGAACGTCGTGATGCCGGCATCCAGTGCCGCGTGCACGGTCTTCACCGCGGCGTCGTCGCCGACCTGCGATGCGTGAGTGACCCAGTTGCCGTAGGTGATCTCAGAGACCTTGAGACCGCTGTTGCCGAGATAGCGATAGTTGACCATGTCTCAACGCTAGCGGCTGACGAAACCAGGAGGGTCGGCTCCGTCGCACTGCGTCACGTCTACGCCGGAGCCTGATGCTTGCGCAGCCAGAACTCCGTCTGCGCGACGTGTCCGGCAGCGGCTGCAGACGCTGCCACCGGGTCGCGCGCTTCGAGACCGCGCAGGATCGATCGATGCCCCGCATCGGAGAGCAGTTTGATCTGCGCGGCATCGTCGGTGGTGAAGATCCGATACGCCCGTGAGCGCGACCGCAGCACGTCGAGCAGTGTGGCCAGAGCGTCGTTGCCCGCGATGTCGGCGATCGCGGAGTGGAACTCGTTGTCGAGCTCGGAGAGCTCCTCGTCGTCCGCGACCGCTTCCAGGCGATCCAGGAGCGCGTCCAACCTCTCGATCGCCTCCTGATCGATGCGCGCCGCCGCGAGGCTTGCGGCATGGGCTTCCAGCGCACGGCGCAGCTCGTACAGCTCGATGATGGAGTCCAGCGGCAGCAGCCCCACCGTGAGGCTCAGCCCCTTGATGAGGTCGGCGGCGTGCAGTTCGGAGACGTAGCTTCCTGAACCGTGGCGGGTGTCGATCACTCCGAGCGCCGACAGGGTGCGGATCGCCTCGCGCAACGGACCCCTGGACACCCCGAGCCGTTCGCACAGCTCGCCTTCGCTGGGCAGCCGGTCACCGGGGCGCAGGTCGCCGTCGGCGATCAACGCACGCAGTCCGTGCAATGCCGTCTCCATCGCGCCCATGCGCCTGCTCTCTCTCGGGCGCCATCATGCGCCGAATCACATTCGGAGTCTGCCGCGCAGACCCGTCTGCACCAAGTTGTATTACGACTTTGCTAAATATACGGCGCAGGATCGCCTTTTTGGGGTCTGTGTGGCAAAGTTGTGCAACAAGTTTCCCTTCCGTTGATCTTCCCGCGAACGAGGCACCATGCAGCAGCCGACATCCACCATCGCCCCGGTGCAGCTGGCATCCGGCATGCGAGCCCGTGATGCCTGGCCCCTCGACCCCGAGATCATCCACCTCAATCACGGCTCCTTCGGAGCAGTGCCGACAGAGGTCGTCGAACACCAGAACGCGTTGCGCGCACAGGCCGATCGCAGCCCGGTCGGGTGGTTCCCCCGTATCGCGGAGCATGTTGCGGATGCTCGCGCCCGTGTCGCCCCGTTCGTCGGTGCCCGCGCGGAGGACACCGCGTTCATACCGAACGCATCGGCCGCGGCGACCGTCGTGTACAACAGCCTCCGCCTCGACGCGGACGACGAGATCCTCGTCACCGACCACGGATACGGCGCGATCACGATGGGCGCTGCCCGTCTCGCCCGGCGCTTCGGTGCGCACGTGCGCGCCGTGCACATCCCGTTGTTCGCTCCCGCGGAAGAGGTCATCGAACTCTTCCGTCAGGAGATCACCGGACGCACCCGACTGATCATCGTGGATCAGATCACCTCCCCCACCGCACGTGTGCTCCCGACCGCGGAGATCAGCGCACTCGCCCGCGAGCGCGGCATCCGCGTGCTCGTCGACGGCGCGCACGCTCCCGGCCTGGTCGCCGATGCCGCGGCGGTCGGCGGCGGGGACTGGTGGTTCGGCAATCTGCACAAGTGGCCCTGCGCCCCGCGCGGATCCGCAGTGCTCGTCACGTCCGATCCCGACCGGCAGGAGCTGTGGCCGCTCATCGACTCGTGGGGCGCACCCGACCCGTTCCCTGGGCGCTTCGACACGCAGGGCACGATCGACGCGACCACCTACATCAGCACCCCCGCCGCCATCGACTTCATCGAGCGCGAGTACTCCTGGGAGCGCACGCGCGCCACGATGCGCGAGTTCGCCGACCTCGGCGCGCGGATGATCGCCGATGCCGTGCAGCCCTACGTCTCCGACGACGCACTCGTGCAGTTGCCGGCCGCGGCCGAAGCCATGCGTCTCATCCGCCTCCCCGACGGCCTCGGCAAGACCCGCGAAGAGGCCGATGATCTGCGAATGACGCTGTTCGACCGCGTCGGCGTCGAGACGGCGTTCACGAGCTTCGAGGGCCGCGGCTACTACCGGCTCTCCGTGCACCTCTACACCGAGGTGAGCGACTTCGAGGCGTTCATCGAACGCTGCGTCCCCGAGATCCTCCGCGCGGCCGAGGCCGCGGCATCCTGATCCGAATCCCCGAGAAGCACCACCACACACGAAAGAGGTACGTCATGAAGCGCACTCGTCTGACGACGATCGCCGGCGTGGGCACAGTCGCCCTGCTGGCTCTCACCGCATGCTCCGGCGGCGGCTCCGATTCCTCCGCCGAGGGCGGCGACGTCGAGCTGCAGATGGTCGAGAGCCTCACCAACCCCGCGCGCACCGAGCTGCTGCGCGGGCTGCTCGACGACTTCGAGGCGGAGAACCCCGGCGTCACGGTCAAGCTGGTCTCGCCGCCGACCGAGCAGGCCGACCAGACCATCCAGCAGATGCTGCAGTCCGGCTCCGGCGTCGACGTGCTCGAGGTGCGCGACATCACCGTCGGCCCGTTCTCGAACAACGGCTGGCTGTACGACATGACCGATGACCTCAAGAGCTGGGACGGCTGGGATGCCCTGACCGACAACGCGAAGGCCGCCGCCGAGGGCGACGGCGAGAGCTATTTCGTCCCCTACGGCTTCTACGGCCTCTCGCTCTTCTACCGCACCGACCTCGTCGAGGAGGCCGGCTTCGACGGGCCGCCCACCAGCTGGGAGGAGCTCCTCGAACAGGCCTCCGCCATCCAGGACCCGGCGAACAACACCTACGGCTACGCGTTCCGCGGCGGCCAGAACGGCAACACGAACGTCGTCGCCGCCATCGAGGCCTACCTCGTCGACGACCTCGATCCGAGCAACGCCTTCCTCCTCGAGGACGGCTCGACGATCTTCGCGGCACCCGAAGCGCAGGATGCCGTCGACACGTACTTCGACCTCTTCGAGCAGGGCTCGCCGCCCTCCGCGGTCTCGTGGGGCTATCCCGAGATGGTCGCCGGCTTCACGAACGGCTCGACCGCGTTCCTGCTGCAGGACCCAGAGGTCATCGCCACCGTGCAGGACTCGAACCTCACCGAGGATCAGTGGGACACGGCACCGCTGCTGACCGGCCCTGACGGCAAGGCGGCTCAGCCGCTCGCCGTCGCCGGCTGGGGTGTCGCCGAGGCCGGCGAGCACAAGGAGGAGGCCGTGAAGCTCGTCGAGTTCCTCTCCTCCGCCGAGCCCGCCACCGAGTTCGCGCAGGCGAACAGCCTCGTGCCGATCATCGCCGCCGCATCCGACGACGAGTTCTACTCGACGGGGCCGTGGACGAGCTACGTGACCATGACCGAGAACCCGGACACCTACGTCAACGTGCAGCAGCCGCGTGGCGTCAGCTGGTGGACCGAGTGGATCCAGAAGTCCGACCAGGACGTGCAGAACGTGCTGCTGGGCAACATGACCACGGCCGAGATGCTCGAGTCGTGGGATGCGTACTGGGTCGAGAAGTACGCCTCCGAAGAGGGCTGATCATGACCTTGCTGACGCGTTCGGGGCGCTCCACCGGTGAATCCGGTGGGGCCGCCCCGGCGCGGCCGGGGAAGAAGGTCTTCCGCAGTCGCCATGCGTGGACGATCCTCGCCTTCCTCGCCCCCGCCATCCTCTTCGTCTGCTGGTTCACGTACTACCCGATGCTGCAGGGCATCCGCATGGCGTTCCACGACTGGAACCTGTGGGACCTCACCTCGACCCCGTTCGTCGGATTCGACAACTTCACCCGCATCTTCAGCGATCCGGTGTTCCCGCAGGTCGCATGGAACTCGGTGCTCTGGGTCGTCGGGTCGCTGGTGCCGCAGTTCGTGATCGGCTTCCTGATCGCACTGGCCCTTCGCACCCGCTTCCGCTTCCGCGGCGTGTACCAGGCGCTCGTGTTCTTCCCGTGGGCCGTGTCCGGCTTCCTGATCGGGATGCTGTTCCGCTGGATGTTCAACGCGGAGTTCGGCGTCATCAACGATCTGCTCATGAAGACGGGGCTGATCGACGCTCCGCTGCCGTGGTTGGCCGATCCGAAGCTCGCGATGATCGCCGTGATCGTGGCGAACATCTGGTACGGCGTGACCTTCTTCGCGATCATGATCCTCGCGGCTCTCCAGTCCGTGCCGGACGAGATGCTCGAGGCCGCGAGCCTCGACGGCGCGGGAAAGCTGCGTCAGCTGTTCTCGGTGATCATCCCGTACATCCGCATGACGCTGATGCTGACCGTGCTGCTGCGCGTGATCTGGATCTTCAACTTCCCCGACATCATCTGGGCGATGACCAGGGGCGGGCCGGCGAACCAGACCCACATCATCACCACCTGGATGATCAACTACACCCAGCAGGGCAACTACGGCATCGCCAGCGCGATCGGCCTGATCGTCGTCGGGTTCCTGTTCGTGTTCTGCGCCTTCTACCTGATGGCGATGAGGAGGGCGAACCGATGAGCGCCACCGCACAGATGGTCCTTCCGACCGGCACGCGACAGCGGCCGATCGGACGTGCCAAGAAGAAGGTCTCCGGTCTCGGCATCCTGCGCTTCGTCGGGCTCGCCGTCTGGCTGCTGATCACGCTGTTCCCGCTGTACTGGATCGCGCTGACCTCGTTCAAGGCCCCGGCCACGGTCAACGTGTACCCGATCGAGTACTGGCCGAGTCAGCCGTCGATGCAGAACTACGCCAACCTGTTCGAGACGAGCAGCTTCGGGGTGTTCCTGGCGAACTCCGCGATCGTGGCGCTGGTCGCCGGTGCCACGAGCACGTTCATCGCGCTGCTGAGCGCGTTCGTGATCGCGCGCTTCGAGTTCCGCAGCAAGGGTGCGGTGCTGATCGCGTTCCTGCTCACGCAGATGATCCCCGCGTTCATCGCGCTCGGTCCGCTGTACTCGATGATGGCCGACCTCGGACTCGTCGACAACAAGTTCGGACTGATCCTCGTCTACGTGGCGATCTGCATCCCGTTCTCCACCGTGATGCTGCGCGGGTTCTTCGAGAACGTCCCGGTGGCGCTCGAGGAGGCGGCGATGATCGACGGATGCTCGCGACTCGGTGCACTGTTCCGGGTGCTCGTGCCGGTCATGACCCCCGGCATCATCGCGGCGTTCATCTTCAACTTCGTGAACTGCTGGAACGAGCTGTTCCTCTCGGTCGTGCTCATGCACTCCGAAGAGAATCGCACCGTCCCCGCCGCGCTGAACGGCTTCATCTCGACGTTCAACGTTGACTGGGGTTCGATGTCGGCGGCCGCCGTCGTCACGATCCTGCCGACGATGGTGCTGTTCGCCCTCGCGAGCAAGTGGATCGTGCAGGGCCTGACGGCCGGCGCCGTGAAGGAGTGACCTGTTGAGGCGCCGGCGACGGCGCCTCAACACTCACAGCAGTTCGCGATACTCCCGCCACGCGTCCCCGAGGCGCCGGATGCCCTCGGTGAGCACGGCATCCTCGGCGGTGAACGGTAGGCGGATGTGATCGTCGGGAGAGGCGCCGGCAGCGAATTCCGCGCTGCCGGCGACCGCGACGCCGTGCACGGCGGCGACGCGCGCCAGGGCGTCCGCTGATCCGACGGGCAGCGCCGCCCAGAGCGCGAGTCCGCCGAGCGGTTCGCGGAACGTCCAGTCAGGCAGGTGCTCCGCCATGAGGCGGATCAGCAGCCGCAGTCGCTCCTGATGCGTGGCGGAGACCTCCCGCCGCAGTTCGCCCGCGTGCTCGAGCAGATCGCTCGCGAGCAGTTGAGCGGGAACACTCGTGGACTGGTCGGCCAGTTGGCGCGCACCGCGCAACCGCCGCACCAGCACCGGATCGGCACGCAACCATCCGACCCGCAGCCCCGCCCACGCCCACTTCGAGACGGATTCGACGACGATCACCGGAGCGTCCGGTCGCTCCGCGGCGAGCGTGGGCGGCACGACGCCGTCGAACGATATCCCGGCAACGACCCTGTCCTCGACGATCGGCACGCCGTACTGCGCCGCGAGATCGGCGATGCGCGTTCGCGCGGCCGCAGGCAGCCTCGTGCCGGTCGGGTTCTGATGATGCGGGTTCAGCGCGACCAGCGCCGGGCGCATCCGCGCCATCGCCACCTCCAACGCAGCGACATCGATCCCGTCGTCTCCCATCACGATCCCGTGCACGCTTCCCCCGCGCAATCCGACGGTGTCGGTCACACCCGGCCAGGTCACCTCCTCGGCGAGGACGACATCGCCGGGGCCGACCAGTGCATTCACGGCCAGGCTGATGGCCTGCTGCGCACCGTGGGTCACCAGGATCTGCTCGGGTGTGGTGACGGTGCCCTCAGCCGTCAGCAGGTCCGCGATCTGCTGACGCAGCATCGGGAAGCCGGCCGGGTCCGTCTCCGGGCTCAGTGCGAGATCGAGGCGCGGCTGATGCGCGCGGATGATCGCGACGGCCGCGGCGGGGATCTGCGGAACAGTGCGCAGCAGATCGATCGCGTCCGGCAGCGCCGAGAAGAGCGCTTCGCCACGCCCGCCGCGCCCGCCGTCACGCGTGCGCCCGGTGGACGAGCCGGCGATGCGCGTGCCACTGCCCTGGCGGCGTTCGACTGCGCCCTCCTCGGCGAGCACCGCATACGCAGACACCACGGTCCCGCGGGAGACCGCGATCGCCGCCGCGAGCGTGCGTTCGGCGGGCAGGCGATCCCCAGGACGCAGCTCTCCCGTTTCGGCGAGGGAACGGATACGGTGCGCGAGCTGCGCCGACAGCGTCCCGTCGCCATGCGCCCAGCGTCCGAGCCTGGCGGCCAGGGCTGCGGAATCGACCAAGGCCGTCCGATGGTCCACCAGCCGTTGATTGGCCCTGTCGTCTGCGCTCATGAGAGTTCATTCTGGTCCAATGAGCCACTCGATCACAGATGTTTCACCATTCATGGGGCCAATCTCGAATGATTGGACCATCGAGGAACTGCTGGATTGGTTCGCAGATGATGACCACCGCCTCAGCGACGACAGCCTGCGGACGCCGCTGCTCATGGTCGAGGAGGCGCTCACCGGACAGCCCTGGGCGCCTGCGGCTGATGCGTCCTTCCGTGGCATTCGCGCGTCGCGCTCACCCGGGATCGTCAGCCTGGTGCGATCGATCGCCATGCACTCCCGTGCTCACCCCGCGATGCGCGCGTACACCCTGGCGGAAGTCGTCTCCGGGGCGAGCATTCGTCTGGTCGGCGCCGAGATCGGTGGCGCCTGACGACGCTCGCCGGTCAGGCGAGAACGGCGGCGCCCGAACGGCCCGACGTGCGCTCGACGAGCATCTCGCCGAGCGCACTGACCTCGGCGGCGAGGAGATCAGGGTCCTTCGTGTCGGACTCGTACACGTAGGTCGTGGACCCGTGCGTCGCGCCGCAGTAGGATACGATCCCTCCCTCGATCTGCGTGCGCACGGCCTGCGGGATCCCATGGCGCTCGAAGCTCGCCGCATCGTCGCCCGCGACGATGACCAGATGGACCGTGAGTCGATCCAGCATCCCGAACTGGGTGGCACCCGGCGTCGCGTCGTACGCCCACCCGCCCACGAACACGCGGTCGATCCAGCCCTTGAGCAGCGCCGGCATCGACCACCAGTACATCGGGAACACGAGGATCAGATGGTCGGCACGATCGACGCGCTCCTGCTCGGCGACCACCTCTGCGGGCACGTCTCCCCTGCCGCGATAGAGCGCCAGATCGGCCTCCAAGAACCTCGGATCGAAGCCCTCGGCCGCGAGGTCGGCGAACTCGACGTCACCACCGGCCCCGCGGATCGCGTCGAACGCCGCACGCGCGGCGCCGTGGGTCAATGATTCGCGATCCGCATGCGAGACGACGACAAGACTGCTCATGGGCTTCCTCCGGTAGGGTTGTTATGTACTAAGCGTAGGTTACCGATAGTACATAAGATGAGGAGGCATCGGATGCCGCGACAGAGGCTGTCTCGAGAAGACAGGTACAGCCAGCTGATCGACGTCGCGTGGGCGCTGGTGCGCTCGGAGGGCGCGGATGCTCTCACCCTCGGCCGCCTCGCCGACCGCGCTGGCGTCGCCAAGCCGGTCGTCTACAGCCACTTCGCCTCCCGCGCCGCCCTGCTGGCGGCGCTGTTCACGGAGTTCGACGATCGCCAGACGGCGATGCTCGAGGAGTACCTGGACGCCGCGGATGCGTCTCTCGACGGGCGCGCGAACGCCATCGCGGACTCGTACGTCGAATGCGCGCTCGCTCAGGGTCGGGAGCTGACCGGCGTGCTCGCGGCTCTGGAGGGCTCGCCTGAGCTCGAGCAGGTCAAGCGGGAGTCGGAACGCGCGTATTCGGAGCGATGCAGGGAGATCCTCGCGCCCTTCAGCGGGCCCGGGGGCGTCAGGCCCGCGTCGCTGACCGCCGTCTTCGGTGCCGCCGACGCCCTCTCGCAGGCCGCGGCGACAGCGGCGCTTCCCGCCGATCAGGCGAAGCAGGAACTCTCCGCGCTGATCGTCACAGTCGTCGGCAGGGGCTGATCCGCCTCGCCCGTCGGTCAGGTGGCCTGCGCGGCCGATTGCTCGGTGACGATCCGGGCGCGGTCGCGGAAGCCCTCCGCGGTGACCTTGTCGAGCGCCACCTGCTTGCGGATCGCGGCGGTCCGCTCGTACAGCGTCGGCTCGCCGAAGCTCGTGAGCACCTTCACGAGCACGGGGAGCAGTTCGATCATGAAGAACAGGGCGGCGATGAGCCAGTGCGCCCAGAGGATGGCCGGCTCCTTCTCGGAGAGGCGGTTCAGTCCGCTGATCTGGCTGAGCAGACCCGTCGCCCCCGCGTTGCCTCCCGCCACGGCATCCGCCCTCGCGTTGTACGCGGCGAGCGCCTGGTCGTAGCCGTCCCTGGCTGCGGGGAGCTGGGTCTGCGCCTGCTCGCGGTTCTGCGCCTCGGACGTCGAGGTGTTCTCCTTCGCCGCGGAGCCGGCGGCTTCGAGATCGGCGTTCGCGTCGCGCAGCTGGGCGGCGAGCGCGTCGTACGTCTGCTGGGCTTGGGCGAGCTGCGCCTCGGCGGCGTCGGAGCTCGCGCCCTCGCCGTTCACGCCGGTGCAGCCGGGCACCGTGCCCGCACCCTCGCCGGTGAGCTCGCACTGGTACAGCGCGCGTGCCTGATCGATCACGGCCTGCTGGTCCGTCATCTTGGCGCCCAGGTCGTCGACCGTTGCCTGCGCGGCGGATTCGCTCGCAGAGGATGCGTCGGTGCCGGCGACGATGCCGGTGGCCGCCTGGTTCTCGAGCGTCGCGACGCGTTCGGATGCGGCATCCAGCGCCAGCTTCTCCGGGCCGGACTCCAGTGCCTCCTGGTCGGACTGCGCCTGGACGATGTTCGTCGCGGCGACCTCGCGGGAGATGTCGTTGTGGAAGATCTGCAGCACGAGCGGCTCCGCGACGACGAAACCGATGATCACGGCCATGATCACACGCGGGATCGCGAGCCCGATGAGCTTCCAGATGTTCCTCGTCGAAGTCATGGTCGAGGTGAGGAAGCGATCGAGGTTGAAGATGATGAGTGCCCAGATGATCGCCAGCGGCACCGCCAGCCAGATGATCGCCTGCACACCGGTCGTGAGCGCGAAGAGCATCGAGATCGCCGAGACCAGGGCGGTGCCGGCGAGCACGAAGAACATCTGCACGAAGCGCGAGGTTTCACCCGGGACGCGGTCGAGGATCTCTCCGTCGGCGCCGCCCAGGATCGCGAGGGTGCGCAGTCGCGAACCCGGCGTGCGGGGACGACGCGCGCGGCGAACGCGCGGGGCGCGCTCCGGCTTCACCCGCGTGGTGGCCGTCGGCGCGGCATCCGGCTCCGTCGGCACCGGGCGCTGCGGCGTGGCGCCGATGAAGGGCTCATCGTCCGCGGAACCGGAGCGGTCGGCGTCCGTCGCGTCATCGACGAAGGAAGTGGATTCGGAACCCGTGGGCTCGAACTCACGCAGGAAGTCGAGGTCGTCGGTCGTGGCATCCGCGTCGCTGTCGAGGATGATCTGACCCTGCGAGTCGAAGCGACCCGGTCGATGGGCGGAGTAAGGCATCAGACAAACTTAGGAAAGCGTGCCTGTGGACTCGGTGCAAAACCCCTGCACGGCGCTCCCAGGAACGGATGCCGCGCAGCGATCAGATGAGCCGATCGACAGTCGCGCCGAACGCAGCCAGCGAGGCGTCGAGTGTCAGATGTCCGGCGGCCGAAAGCGTGCCGAGTCCGTGCACGAGGCCCCAGAGTGCGGCGACGTCCTCAGGCTCGTCGAGCCCGACGGCCTTCGCGGCGGTGGCCAGCACCGTCTCCAGTTCATCGATGAGTGGTGCCATCGTCTCGGTCGGAGAACCCGGCACGCAGACGGTCGGATCGTAGATGACGTCGAACGAGTTCGGATGCTCGGCCGCGAAGCGGATGTACGAACACCCCGCCTCCACGAGCGCCGCACGGGGGCTGCCGGCCTCTGCTCCCCGACGAACGGTGTCGACGAGTTCTGTCATGCTGCGCTCGGCGAGAGTCTTCAGCAGACCTCGCCGGTCGGTGAAGTGGTGATAGGGCGCGTTGTGGCTCACGTCGGCTGCGCGCGCCACTTCCCGAAGACTGATCTCGGCGGCCGGCATCCGCTCCAGCAGCTGCATGGCCGCGACCTCGAGTGCGTGCGCAAGGTCACCGTGGTGATAGCCGGTCTTCGAACTTGACATGAGCAACATTGTCTCTTATCTTGACAGTGTCCACAACCTAGACAGTGTCAAGATAGGAATTCCCCATGCCCTCCGCTCTCGTCATCGACGGCCACCCGGACGCCGAATCCCTCACGTCATCTCTCGCGCAGCGCTACGCCACCGGGTACGGGGATGCTCGACTGCTCGCGCTTCGCGACCTCGAATTCGATCCGCACATGCGGTTCGGCTATCGACGGCGCATGCCTCTGGAGCCCGACCTCGCAGACGCGAAGCGGGCCATGCAGGAGGCGAAGACGATCATCATCATGACCCCGCTCTGGTGGGGATCGGTGCCGGCGCTGCTCAAGGGGTTCTTCGATCGCGCCCTGCTGCCTCAGCAGGAGTACCGGTACAACGCGCGCGGACTCCCGGAGGGACTGCTCAAGGGACGACGCGGACGGATGCTCCTCCTCGCCGACACCCCGTGGTACGCGGCTCCCGTCCTCGGGCTCCCCGCCGTCACGCACGTCGCGAAGAGCACGATGAAGCTCTGCGGCGTCCGGCCCTTCACGGTGCAGCGCCTGCTCGGCGTCCAAGGTGCCGACGACGCCAAGATAGCGAGATGGCTCGACGGAGCAGAGCGCACCGGGGCGTCAGATGCGCGGAGGGACGCGGATCGGCCGATGCCTCAGGCCATCGCCGCCGAGGCGGCCTCGTCCTCGGTCGTCGCGACGAGCTGACCGCACGCGCCGTCGATCTCCTTGCCGCGGGTGTCGCGGAGCGTCGTCGGGACACCCGCGTCGTTGAGGCGGCGCACGAACTCGTTCGTGACCTCGCGGGTCGACGCCGTCCACACCGACTCGGGCGTCGGGTTCAGCGGGATCGGGTTCACGTGCACCCATCCGCGCCCACGGGCGTTGAGCTTCTCCGCCAGCAGATCGGCGCGCCACGCGTGGTCGTTCATGTCCTTGATGAGGGCGTACTCGATCGAGACGCGACGGCCGGTCTTCTCGTAGTACTCGTACGCGGCATCCAGCGCCTCGTCGACCTTCCACTTCGAGTTCACCGGGATGAGCTCGTCGCGCAGGTGATCGTCAGGGGCGTGCAGCGACAGCGCGAACGTGACGGGGATGCCCTCGTCGGAGAGCTTGCGGATGGCCGGGACGAGGCCGACCGTCGACACCGTGATGCCACGTGCGCTCATGCCGAGGCCGTGCGGCTGCTCCGCGACCATCGTGCGCACGGCATCCATCACGCGCTTGTAGTTGGCGAGCGGCTCGCCCATTCCCATGAAGACGATGTTGGAGACGCGCTCCATGCTCTGGTCGTCGGCCTTCTTGCCGCCGAGGCCGCCCTCGGCGATCAGGCGGTTCGCGCGGACGATCTGCTCGATGATCTCGGCCGACGACATGTTACGGGTCAGTCCCGCCTGGCCCGTCGCGCAGAACGGGCAGTTCATGCCGCATCCGGCCTGCGAAGACACGCACAGCGTGATGCGTCCGGGATAGCGCATGAGCACCGACTCGACGAGAGCACCGTCGTGCAGTCGCCAGAGGAACTTGATGGTGTCGCCCTTGTCGGTCTCGAGGCGGCGCACCTCGGTGAGCAGCGGCGGCAGCATGCCGGCGACGAGCTCTTCACGCTGCGCGGCGGGAAGGTCGGTCATCTCGGCCGGGTCGGACGTGTAGTGGGTGAAGTAGTGCGTCGACAGCTGCTTGGCGCGGAAGCCGGGCAGGCCCAGCTCCTTGACCTTCTCGACGCGCTCTTCGACGCTGAGGTCGGCGAGGTGCACCGGCGGCTTGCCGCGCTTCGGGCTCGCGAACTGCAGCAGCGGACGCCCGCTCTCGTCCTTCTTCTGAGTCCAGCCTTCGGTACGGGGGCGCACCTGCGGGGCGGCACCCGTTTTCGGGCGTGCGGGACCCGTCGAGCGGATGCGGGAGGACTCAGTCATGCCTTCAAGGGTACGCGGTGGCGGGTGGGAAGCGGCTGGTGGCGAGAGGGCGGCCTCCTAGAATGGCGCGATGGAGATCCTGACCGTCCTCGGCGTCGTCATCGTGATCGTCGTCGTGATCGTGCTGGTGCGGCGCGCGCTGAGATCGATGCGCCCTGAGGTGCCCTCGATCCGCCCTTCCGGGCAGAGCGCCCTCCCGTTCGCGGCGTCGCCGACGGTCGTGACGGCTGAAGCCGCGCATGAGGTCGAACGACTCCTCTCCCAGGGGCGGAAGATCCAGGCGATCAAGCTGCTGCGAGAGCAGACCGGGCTCGGACTCGCCGAGACGAAGAACCTCATCGACACCTGGCCGAACGCGATCACGGTCGCCCAGCATCGATTCGCCCCGTACGTCGCCTCGCCGACCGCGGCCGTGCCGCCGGTCGCCCAGGGAGTGCTGCCACCGGACGTCATCGCGCAGATCGACCATCTCGTCGCCGCCGATCAGAGGATCCACGCGATCAAGCTCTTCCGAGCCGCGACCGGAGTCGGTCTCAAGGAGGCGAAGGACCGGATCGACGCGTGGGTTCCGCGCGGCGGCGCGCGCTGACCTGTCACTACAGCCTGCGTGATGCACGAGAATGGAAGCATCACCGATCGAGGAGCTTCCATGACCGACCGCCTTGCCCGTGCCCGTGCCACCGGAGTCCTCGCCGTGCTGCGTGCTCCCTCCCCCGAGCAGGCGCTCGATGCGGCGGAGGCGATCATCCGCGGCGGCGTCACCGGCATCGAGGTCACGTACTCCACCCCGGATGCTCCTGCCGTCATCCGTGAGCTCGTCTCGCGGCACGGCGACGCGGCGTACGTCGGCGCCGGCACCGTCACCACCGTCGAGCAGGCGACGGCCGCGGCCGATGCGGGCGCCGAGTTCCTCGTGAGCCCCGGCACGCTGCCCGACCTCACCCGCGCCATGCTCGACACCGGCCGCGTCGTCATGACGGGCGCGATGACCCCGACCGAGGTCATGGGTGCGCTCGCTCTCGGTGTCGACGTCGTGAAGATCTTCCCCGCATCCCTCGGCGGCCCCGCCTACCTCGGGGCCCTGCGCGGACCGTTCCCCGACGCACCGCTCATGCCCACCGGCGGAGTGAAGCCCGACAACCTGGCCGAGTGGTTCGCCGCAGGCGCCGCGGCCGTCGGCGCGGGCGGCGATCTCGCGAACTCCGCATCCATCAAGACCGGCGACTGGGCAGACCTCACCGCGCGCGCACAGGCGTTCGCGGCGGCACTCAGCGCCGTGCGCGGCTGACCTGGGCCAGAGACGGTGGAGCGTGCACGTGAGACGGATGCTGCTGACCGTGCTGCTACTCGCCATGGCAGCCGTGACCGCCGCCTGCACGCCGTCGACCGAGGCTGAGGAGCCGGGTATGAACACCGACGCCGAACAGCGCCTCCTCGCGGCGGCATCCACCGGCGACGACGATGCCGTGCGCGATGCACTCGAAGGCGGTGCGGACCTGGAATCGCGAGGCGAGAACGGGATGACCGCGCTCATCGTCGCGACCAAGGCGAACCACGTCGACGTCGCACGCACGCTCATCGAGGCCGGCGCCGATGTGAACGCTCAGGACGACATCGAGGACTCCGCATTTCTCTACGCCGGCGCCCGCGGCCACGATGAGATCCTCCGGCTCACGCTCGAGAACGGCGCCGATCTGTCGAGCACGAACCGCTTCGGCGGGACGGCCCTCATCCCGGCGTCCGAACGGGGACTGCTGAGCACCGTGCGGATCCTGCTCAACGCAGGAGTGGACCCTGACCACATCAACAACCTCGGCTGGACGGCCCTGCACGAGGCGATCGTCCTCGGCGACGGGTCGGACGCCTACGTCGAGGTGATCGAAGCCCTGCTCGACGGCGGCGCCGATCCGACGATCGCGGACGGTGACGGCGCCTCGCCGCGCGAACTCGCCGCCGCCCGCGGCTACGACCGGGTCGTCGCCGTGATCGACGCGCACTGATGCCCGACCTCCTGCCCTGGGCCTGGGTCGTCCTCGCGATCGCCGCGCTCACGATCGGCCTCGCGAAGACCGCGATCCCCGGCGGCGGCATCCTGCCCGTGGCGCTGTTCGCGGCGGTGCTGCCGGCACGCACGTCGACGGCCGCCCTGCTGCTCCTGCTGATCGTCGGCGACATGTTCGCGCTGATCGCCTATCGGCGGCACGCGCACTGGCCGACCCTGTTGCGGTTGGCCCCCGCGGTCATCGCGGGGCTTCTGGCGGGTTTCGCCTTCCTCGCACTCGGAGACGACGGCATCGTGCGCCGCGCGATCGGCGTGATCCTGCTCGCCATGATCGCCGTGACGCTGTGGCGCCGGTGGCGTCAGCGAAGGACGGATGCCGCAGCGGCGGAGCACGGCGTCGTCGTGGCATCGACCTACGGCGCACTGGCCGGGTTCACGACGATGGTCGCCAACGCGGCGGGACCGGTGATGTCGATGTACTTCCTCGCGATGCGCACGCCGGTGCAGGTGTTCCTCGGCACCTCGGCGTGGTTCTTCGCGATCGTGAACCTCGTGAAGGTGCCCTTCCTCGCGGGGATCGGCCTGTTCGACGCAGACGTACTGCTGATGGATGCCGCGCTGATTCCGCTCGTCGTCGTCGGTGCGCTCATCGGGGTGCGCGTGGCGCGCCGGATGAAGCAGCAGGTGTTCGACGGGATCGTGATCACCCTCACGATCGTCGGCGCCGTCTACCTGCTGCTCTGAACCCCCACCCGCCGCGCGCCGGCCTCAGCCGAGGAAGATGTCCGGGAAGAGCCGGTCGTCCGGTGTGCCGGGTACTGCGGCATAGCCGGAGAAGTCGGTCACGCCGTCGGCCTCGAGCACGTCCTCCACGATCAGGGTCTGACCGGTGTAGTCGGCAGCGGTCTTCGTGAGGACGGCGTACGCGGCATCCGCATAGATCTGCGGCGTACGGCTCGCCGCCATCACCTTGTCACCGCCCAGCAGGTTCTGCACCGCGGCCGTCGCGATCGTCGTGCGCGGCCACAGCGTGTTGGCGGCGATGCCGTCGGCGGCGAACTCCGCCGCGAGTCCGAGTGTGACCATGGTCATGCCGAACTTCGCCAGCGAGTATCCGGTGTGCGCACCGAGCCACTTCGGTGTGGGGTTGAGCGGCGGCGACAGAGACAGGATGTGCGGGTTCGACGACTCGCGCAGCTGGGGGATCGCGGCACGCGAGAGCATGAACGTGCCGCGGACGTTGACGTCCTGCATGAGGTCGTACTTCTTCGCGCCGAGATCGAGTGAGCGCGACAGGTCGATGACGCTGGCGTTGTTGATCACGATGTCGATGCCGCCGAACTCACCCTGCGTCTTCATGACCGCCTCGGTGATGTCGTCGTCCTCGCGCACGTCGCCGACGATGGGCAGTGCGTTTCCACCTGCGGCCGTGATCTGCTCGGCGGCGGTGTGGATCGTGCCCTCGAGCTTGGGATGCGGGGTGTCGGTCTTGGCGAGCATCGCGATGTTCGCGCCGTCCGCTGCCGCGCGCAGCGCGATCGCCAGTCCGATGCCACGGCTGCCGCCCGACATCAGGATCGTCTTGCCTGCGAGGTTGGTCATGCTGCTCCTTCTTGTGCGTTCAGTTCTACTTCGGTGCCATCCGGATCGCGCCGTCGAGGCGGATCGTCTCACCGTTGAGATAGCCGTTGTCGATGATGCTCATGGCCAGGGCGGCGTACTCGGCGGGTCGGCCGAGTCGCGCGGGATACGGCACCTGCTGCCCGAGCGACTCCTGCGCGGCTTCGGGCAGGCCGGCGAGCATCGGGGTCTCCATGATGCCCGGTGCGATCGTGCACACCCGGATGCCGTGGCGGGCGAGCTCGCGCGCGATCGGCAGCGTCATGGCGTGCACGCCGCCCTTCGACGCCGAGTACGCAGGCTGCCCGATCTGCCCGTCGAACGCGGCAACGGATGCGGTGTTGATGATGACGCCGCGATCGCCGGAGTCGGAGGGTTCGTTCTTCGCGATCACGGCGGATGCCTGCGAGGTGACGTTGAATGTGCCGACGAGGTTGATGCGGACCACGCGTTCGAAGTCCGCGAGTACTGCGGGCTTGCCGTCGCGATCGAGCACCTTCGCGGGTGGTGCGATGCCGGCGCAGTTCACGACGATGCGCAGCGGAGCCGCGGCGTTCGCGGATGCTGCGGCGGATGCGGCATCGTCGGGACTCGTGACGTCACCGGGGGCGAACGTGCCGCCCAGCTCTGCGGCCAGCTCCGCGCCCTGAGATGAAGGAAGATCGAGCAGCGTCACGTGCGCGCCGGCTGCGGCGAGCGCGCGGGCGGTGGCGAGGCCGAGGCCTGAGGCGCCGCCCGTGATCAGTGCTCCGGATCCCTGGACCTGCATGTGTTCTCCTTCGAACGGGTGTGCAACTCAGTTCCAGCATACGCAGTTCTCAGTTCCACCCTGGTGTCGCGGTGCGAACGGGTGTTGGGTGGAGGGTATGGAACTGCGTCGCAAGCGAGCCTACGACAACGCCGAGGCGGCTGACGGGTTCCGTGTGCTGGTGGACCGGCTGTGGCCGCGAGGCCTGGCGAAGGAAAGGGCTGAGATCGATCTGTGGGCCAAGGACACCGCTCCCAGCCCCGAACTGCGCAAGGCCTGGCACGCGGCATCCGACGATGACTGGGGCGTATACGCCGACCGCTATCGCGCGGAACTGGAGAATGAGACCGCACCCGCACTCGAAGAGCTCGCAGCCGAATTGAAGCAGCACGGAGTCGTCACTCTCGTCTACGCCGCACATGACGAGGTGCACAACCACGCGGTCGTGCTCGAACAAGCGTTAGGCGAACTGTTGTGAGCATCCCCTCCGCGCACATCGAAGTGCCGCAGCGTGTGCGCGAGCTCGCAGGTCGCGCGGCGCTCGCGCCCGTGTGGCACAACAACCTCGGTGGGCTCACGTACCGCACCGACGACGGGCGCTTCATCAAGTACGGTCCCCTCGATGCCGAGGCGAACATGCGCGACGAGGCGGAGCGCATGCGCTGGGCCTCCCGGTGGACCCCGGTGCCAGAGGTCATCGAACAGGGAGAGGATGCCACCCACGAGTGGCTTGTCACGGTCGCCGTTCCCGGCGAAAGCGCTGTCGTGGCCCGGTGGATCGCCGAGCCCGCAACGGCTGTGAGAGCCGTCGGTGAGGGTCTGCGCGCGCTGCACGATGCACTGCCGATCGGCGAATGCGCGTGGAGCTGGGGCGTACCCGCCCGAATCGCGAATGCCGAAGCCCGCGGCATTCGCATACCCGAAGCACTGCACGAGGCGCCGGCCGTCGATCGCCTCGTCGTCTGCCATGGCGACGCGTGCGTACCCAACACCCTGCTCGACGCCGGCGGCCGCTGGCTCGCGCACGTCGACCTCGCCGCACTCGGCACCGCCGACCGCTGGGCCGACATCGCAGTGGCATCCATGAGCACGACGTGGAACTACGGCCCCGGGTGGGACGACGCACTCATCGAGGCGTACGGCATCGAGCCCGACCGCGAGCGACTGGCGTACTACCGCGACCTGTGGAATGCGACATGACGGCTCATCCGCTCATGTTCGAAGATGACGACCCGCTGCTGGCACGGGTCCGAGCCATCGCGCTGGCCCTTCCCGAGGCCGCGGAGAAGATCAGTCACGGACGCCCGGCGTTCTTCACGCAGAAGGTGTTCTGCTACTACGGCGGTTCCGTCCGCGACGATCAGGAGTGGATCGCCCACGATGCGGCGATCATGGTGCGCCCCGACCCCGGCGACGATCCGGCACTCCGCCAGGATCCGCGATTCTGGGTGCCGGCGTACCTCGGGCCCTCGGGCTGGCTCGGGATCAACCTCGACGACGACAGGGACTGGCGGGAGATCGCCGAGCTCATCGACGCCTCCTTCCGCGTCACCGCGCCTCGGCGGCTCGTGCGCGAGCTCGACGAACGCTGAGAGCGACGTCGCCAGCGCTACACATTTCGGCATCCGCGTCATCGATCGATGTAGCGGATGCCGAAACATGTAGCGGATGGTCGTGGAAAGAGGGTCTCAGCTCCACACGAACCGGAACGTGCCGAGCAACACCGCCGCAGCCAACGCGAGCGCCATGATCACCGCGCCCCCCAGCAGCGCGACGCCGTCGCGCGCGTGCAGACGCGACGGCCGGGCCCAGGTGCGCGGGATGCCGGAGCCGAAGCCGCGCGCTTCCATCGCCATCGCCAGCTTCGTGCCGCGGCGCACCGCGAAGACGAGCAGCACGAATGCCATCGAGAAGAACCGCCGGAACGCGCCGCGATCGCCGACGCCGCGCGCGCGGCGGGCGAGCCCCATCGTGCGCCAGTCGTCGAGGAACAATCCCAGCATTCTGGTGCCCGCGAGCACGCCGAGCACGAATCTGCTCGGCAGCTTCGCGACCTGGGCGAGGGCGTCCGCGAGCTCGGTCGGGTCGGTGCGCCCGAACAGCAGGATGGTCGGCAGCCCCAGAGCGACGACGCGCAGGCTCACCGCGAGGGCCAGTTGCACCGAATCCTCACTGATCGTCGCGAATCCGAAGCTCCAGTAGATGCGTCCGGCCGGCTCCGCGTACAGCAGCATGCTGAGGCCCGCGATCGGTGCGAAGAAGACGAGCGGCAGCATGCGGCGCAGCACCGTCGACAGCCGCATCCCTGTCAGCGGAAGGCAGAGGAGCTGCAGTCCGATGGCGACGATGCCGCTCACGACGTCGATCGACGCGAACAGCGGCACCGACAGCAGCAGCGCGAGGGCGATCTTCGTCACGGGATTCACTGCGTCGAGCCACGCCTGCTGCACCGTCTCCTCGACGTCGACAGCCGCGCTCACGATGCCTGCTCCAAAGAGATGCGGTGTCCGCCGAGGTGCTGGATCACACCTTCATCGTGCGTCACGGCGACGACCGAGGTGCCGGAGGCGACCTCCTCCTGCAGCAGGGCGACCAGTTCGATCCAGCCCCTCCGATCCTGACCGAAGGTCGGCTCGTCGAGCACGATCACCTCGGGGGACGCCGCGAGCACGGTCGCCACCGACAGCCGACGCTTCTGCCCTCCTGACAGCGTGAACGGATTCGCGAGGGCGAGGTGCGACAGGTGCAGGCGATCGAGCAGCCCGTCGACGACGGATGCGGTGCGTGCATCGTCCCAGCCCAGCGCCTTGGGTCCGACGCCGAGCTCGTCGCGCAGCGTCTGAGTGAGGAACTGGTGCTCCGGCTCCTGGAACACCGTGCCGATGCGGGTGAGCAGCTCGCGCGATGTCCACCGGATCGGGCGGCGACCGCCTCGACCGGCGAGCGAAGGGGCGGCGACGACCTCACCCGCATGCTCGGGGATCAGACCGGCGAGCGTGAGCGCGAGCGTCGACTTGCCCACACCGTTCGGGCCGGTGATCACTGTCGCACGCGCCTTCGGCACGTGCACGTCGAGCGCGGACTGGACGACGGTGCGCGGGGTGCGGGCGATCGCGAGACCGCTCGCCGAGAGCACCGGCTCGGCCGAGGCCGGAGCGGCCGCGAGCACAGGCAGATCGAGGTTCTCGTCCGGCACCCACACGCCGGCATCCGCCAGCACTCGACCGTGCTCGGCGAAGACCTGCGCGGGCGCCCCGTCGGCGAGCAGTCCTCCATCAGCGCCGAGGACGATGACCCGCGTCATCAGGTCGACCCACACCGAAGTGCGGTGCTCGACGACGATCAGCGTCGCGCCGGTGGCATCGACGACGCGGCCGACGCTCGCCCGCACCTCGGCGATGCCCTCCGGATCCAGATTCGCGGTCGGCTCGTCGAGCAGCAGCAGCCCTGGCCGCATCGCCAGCACACCGGCGAGCACCAGCCGCTGCTTCTGTCCGCCGGAGAGCTCCTTCGTCGGCCGACGCAGCGGCACCTCGAGACCCACTGCCTCGAGCGCCTCGGCCACCCGTGCGGGGATCTCGGATGCCGGGACGCCGAGGTTCTCGCATCCGAAGGCGACATCGTCGCCGACCTTCGACAGCACGATCCCGGCATCCGGATCCTGCATGACGAGCCCCGCCTGCCCGCGCCGCGACTCGGGAGCCGCACCGTCGACCAGAAGCGATCCAGTCCTGTCACCCTCGTCGGCGTCGCCGAGCACCCCGGCGAGGCCAGCGAGCAGAGTCGACTTGCCCGCCCCTGATGCGCCGAGCAGCAGGACGCGCTCTCCGGGCTCGATCGTGAACGAGACGTCGCTGACTGCGGCGCGTTTGCGCCCGGCGTAGCGCCACCCCCAGCCCGCAGCCTGCACACGGGCCGGGGTGGCAGCGGTCATGCTCAGACCTCGCGCGCGAGTTCTCGCCCTGCGGCGAAGCGGCTGAGCGCTCCCGTCTTCGCCAGTGCGCGCACGAGCAGCCAGCCGACGACGCCGGCGAGGATCGCGCCCGAGATCGCGACGCTGGTGAGGTAGATGGCGTTGAACTCGAGCGACTTGAGGATGTTCGGCGAGCTGCCGTAGAACAGCTCGAACACCCAGGCCGCCGCTCCCGCGCCGACACCGGCGAGGGCCGCGACCCCGAGGCCGAACCGGCGGTAAAGGAACAGCGCGAAGATCAGTTCGGCGCCGAGGCCCTGCACGAGACCGGACAGGACCGTGGAGACGCCCCAGACGTTGCCGATCAGCATCGACACGATCGCTGCGACCACCTCGACGACCAGAGCGGCCCCCGGCTTGCGGATCACGAGTCCGCCGATGACCCCGCCGATCAGCCAGATGCCGACGGCGACGCCACCGAGCCCGGGGGTCACGGCATCCGCAGCGCCGAACCAGGCGCCGCCGACGACGTTCCAGCCCCAGAACAGCAGACCGACCGCGACACCGAGGACGGCGGCGACGACGATGTCGACGACGCGCCAGCGCCAGGGATTGGCACCGGCGCCGTTCGATACGGCGTCGGGCGTGCGTGTAGACGTGCTCATTTGAACTCCTCCCTGCGCTGGCATGACCCAGATCAGGTTCGACGGTCGAAGCGCTTGTCGCTCCCTCTCAGCCCGGCTCGCCGGACTCCCGTGGTTGTGCAGACGATCTTACCCAGGTTCGAAAGCCCCCGCGCCGTCTCCCGCAGTCGCACTGCTCCGCAGCGGTGAGCCCCGCGCCCACGCACGGATTCGCACCGGATTCGATACCGTGAACAAGTGACGATCGATGACGCGACGCCCGATATCGGGGCGCTCACCCGGCGTGAGCTTCGTGCGACCACGGGTGCCACGGGCACCGTGGCCTCGCCGACCCTGCCGTTCAGCGACACCGCGGACGCCTCCGTCGCGGATGCGTCGACCGTCGATCACGTGGCGGAATCCGCGGAAACGCCCGCGAACGCGGCAGCTTCTGAAGAGCTGGTCCCCGGCGGCTCCCCCCTTGACGACACCGAGACGTTGACCGACGTGGACGCCACCGTCGCCGCGATCGAGGATCCTCCTGCGAACGCCGCGCGATGGGCCGACGACGAGCAGACGGCGACCGCGTTCACCTGGCTCGACGTCGACGCCGTGGACGAGGCCACCCGACCTGCCGATCTCGATACCGTAACGATGCGCGAGACCGGACCCGATCTGCTCGCTGATGCACCGCTGCGCCCCGCGCTGCTGCACGCGCGCTGGCTGGTGCCGCTCGGCACCCTCGCCGCACTCGTGGTGGCCTACGCGGCGACCGTGCTGCTGTGGCCGCTGCACGAGGTCCCCCCGACCGTGGAAGCCGTGGAGCTCCAGACGATCGCCTCTGAGGTCGCGGCGCCCACCTGGCCGGCCACGGGCAGCGCGGGCATCAGCGTCGCCGGCGTCTCATCCACTTCTTCCGCCGCGGACGCCGTGTCGATCGCCAGCGTGACGAAGGTCGTCACCGCACTGATGGTGCTGGATCGTCTGCCGTTGCAGCTCGGCGAGCAGGGCCCCGAGTTCGCCTTCTCGTACAGCGACAACGTGGAGTACTGGGACTACCGCCGCGGCGATCAGTCCGCACTCGACGTGCCCGTCGACGGAGTGCTGACCGAGTACCAGATGCTGCAGGGCACGTTGCTCGGCTCCGCCAACAACTACATCGATCGCCTGGCCCGTGAACTGTGGGGATCGGATGCGGACTTCGCCGACGCCGCAGCCACATGGCTCACGGAGCGCGGGCTGTCGGGCATCACGATCGTGACGCCTTCTGGCTTCGACGAGGGCAACATCGCCACGCCCGAAGGGCTGCTGCGCCTCGGGGAGTACGCGATGCAGAACCCGGTCTTCGCGGAGATCGTCGGTACGGTCTCCGCCGACATCCCGGGCGCGGGCGTCGTCACGAACACGAACGGCATGCTCGCCGATCCCGGCGTCGTCGGCATCAAGACGGGAACCCTCGAGGGCTGGACCATGCTCACCGCGAAGGACGTGACGGTGGACGACACGACCGTGCGCCTGTACGCGGCGGTCCTGAACCAGGGCAGCGACGAGGAGCGCCTCGCGGTGACGCGGTCGCTGTTCGCCGAGGTCGAGAAGACCCTGCAGGACACACCGCCCGCAGTTCCGGCCGGCACCGTCGTCGGTGAGGTCGAGACGCTGTGGGGCGCGCGCGTCGAGCTCGTCACCGACGATGACGCCACAGTGCTGCTGTGGAACGGCGCATCGGCGGAAGCCGGTGCGGCGCTCGCACTGAGTGAGGAGCGCGCCGCGGGGGATCGGGCGGGCACCCTCACCGTCAGCGGTCCCGTCAACGCCTCCGAAGTCGGTGTCTCACTCGCGGACGAACTGTCCGGGCCGAGTCCCTGGTGGCGGCTCACCCATCCGCTCGAGCTCCTCGGCGTCGTGGCCGACTGACGAAGCAGCCGGCCACGACGATCGGGCTCAGGCTCCTGCCTGCTCCTCGGCATCGGTGTCGCCGCTCGCGACCGACACGGTGTCCGGTGCGTCGGCGTCACCGCTGACGACCACGGGGGTCGTGCCCGTCATCGCCTCCTCGGCATCGATGTCGGTCGCCGCCTGCTCGAACTGCGACTGGTACAGCCGCCAGTAGGCGCCCTGCGCCGCGATGAGCTCGTCGTGCGTGCCCTTCTCGACGATGTCGCCGTGCTCCATCACGAGGATGAGATCGGCGTCGCGGATGGTCGACAGACGGTGCGCGATCACGAACGACGTGCGCCCCTGTCGCAGCGCGGCCATGGCGTGCTGCAGCAGCAGCTCGGTGCGGGTGTCGACGGCACTGGTCGCCTCATCGAGGATGAGGATCGACGGCTTCGCCACGAACGCGCGTGCGATGGTGATGAGCTGCCGCTCGCCGGCCGACACGTTGGCCGCGTCCTCTTCGAGGACGGTCTCGTACCCGTCGGGAAGCGCGTGCACGAAGCGATCGACGTAGGTCGCCTTCGCCGCCTCCAGCACCTCCTCGTCGGTCGCCGATGCGCGGCCGTAGCGGATGTTCTCCAGGATGGATCCCGCGAACAGCCACGGATCCTGCAGCACCATGCCCGTGCGCGAGCGCAGCTCCGACCTGGTCACCTCGGAGATGTCCTGCCCATCGAGCAGGATGCGACCACCGCTGAGCTCGTAGAAGCGCATGATGAGGTTCACCAGCGTGGTCTTTCCCGCGCCGGTCGGACCGACGATCGCGACCGTCTGCCCCGGCTCCACCCGGAACGAGAGGTCGTTGATCAGCGGACGCTCCGGCGTGTACGAGAACGAGACGTTCTCGAACTCGATGACGCCCTTGCCCTGTTCGAGGGCGGGTGCGTCCGCGTCATCCGGATCCTGCTCATCGGCGTCGAGGAAGTCGAACACGCGCTCAGCCGATGCGGTGCCGGACTGCACGATCGCCGCCATGCCACCCAGCTCGCTGAGGGGCTGCGTGAACTGCTGCGAGTACTGGATGAACGCCTGCACGTCGCCGAGACGGAGCTGCCCGCTCGCGACCATCAGACCACCGAGCACGGCGATGCCGACATAGGTCAGGCTGCCGACGAAGGTCATGGCCGGCATGATGATGCCCGACAGGAACTGCGCCTTGAAGCTCGCCTGGAACAGCTCCTCGTTCTCGACCTGGAACTTGTCGAGCGCATCCTTCTCGCGGCCGTAGACCTTCACCAGCGCGTGGCCGGAGAACGCCTCCTCGACGCGGGCGTTGAGGCGACCGACCTTGCGCCACTGCGATCCGAACGCCTTCTGCGAGCGCGGACCGATGACGCCGAAGATCACGCCCATGAGCGGCAGGGCGACGAGGGCGACCAGCGCCAGTTGCCACGAGATCGAGAACATCATCACCAGCACGCCGATCACGGTGAGCACCGAGGTCAGTGCACCGGAGAGCGACTGCTGCATCGCCGTGGTGATGTTGTCGATGTCGTTCGTGACGCGCGAGATCAGCTCACCGCGCTGCACCTTGTCGAAGTACGACAGCGGCAGGCGATTGATCTTCGCCTCGACGGACTCGCGCAGGCGCCACATCGTGCGCACCATGATCACGTTGATCACGTAGCCCTGGATCCAGCTCAGCAGCGCAGCACCGACGTAGATCGCGAGCACGGCGACGATGATCCAGCGCAGGCGTTCGAAGTCGATGCCGGCGCCGACCTGGAAGTCGGTGAAGGCCGCGACCATGTTGGCGAAGTCGTCCTGGCCCTGCGATCGCAGGATCTCGACGACCTGCTCCTGCGAGGTGCCCGCTGGCACGCCGCTGTCGCCGAGGGTCTTGGAGATGAATCCCTCGTAGATGATGTTGGTGGCTTCGCCGAGCACCTTCGGCGCCGCGACCGTCAGCACGACGCCGATGGCACCGAGGATCGACACGAAGACGAACCACAGCGCTGACGGCTTCAGCAGACCGATCATCCTTGCGAAGCTCTTGCCGAAGTTGTCGGCCTTGCCCGGCGCGACCGCGTCCCAGTCGCCCGAGTTCAGCCTCGCCTGCTCGGCGAGTTCGGCCTCGTACTGCTCTTCTGCGGTGAGCTCACCTGCGGCTCCCTGCGCCGTGCTGGTCGGAGCCTCGGCATACGGCTTCTTCTGGTCGCTCATGCGTCCACCCCCAGCTGCGATTCGACGATCTCTCGGTATGTGTCGTTCGTGGCGAGCAACTCGTCGTGGGTGCCGACCCCGACCATCGTGCCGCCGTCGAGCACCACGATGCGATCGGCATCCATGATGGTCGACACGCGCTGTGCGACGACGATCTTCGTCACCCCTGGCAGCTCACGCCACAGCGCCTGCCTCAGCCTGGCGTCGGTCGTGAGATCGAGCGCCGAGAACGAGTCGTCGAAGATGAGGACCTCGGGCTGGTGCACGATGGCCCTGGCGATCGCGAGCCGCTGACGCTGTCCTCCGGAGACGTTCGTACCGCCTTGCGCGATGCGCGAATCGAGGCCGTCCGGCATCTCTTCGACGAAATCGCGACCCTGCGCGATCTCGAGCGCATGCCAGAGCTCTTCGTCGGTCGCCTCCTCCCGCCCGTAACGCAGGTTCGACGCCACGGTTCCGGTGAACAGGAACGGACGCTGCGGCACCAGGCCGATGCTCTTCCACAGCGCGTCGACGTCCGCCTCGCGCACGTCGGTGCCGTTGACGCGCACCGAACCGCCAGTGACGTCGAACAGCCGCGGGATCAGGGAGACGAGCGTGGTCTTCCCCGCTCCGGTCGAGCCGACGATCGCGACGGTCTCCCCCTTGTTCGCGCCGAACGATACGCCGGACAGCACGGGCGAGTCGGCACCGGGGTAGGTGAACTCGACGTCTTCGAGCATCACCGTTCCAGGAGCGGTGAAGTCGACGACCCCGTTCTCTGGACGGTGCATGCTCGACTCGGCGTCGAGTACTTCGCCGACGCGCTCTGCGGACACGGCGGCGCGCGGGATCATCATGGCCATGAAGCTCGACATGATGACGCCCATCATGATCTGGCCGATGTACTGCATGAAGGCGAACAGCGTGCCGACCTCGACGTTGCCCGCGTTGATCTCGACACCGCCGAACCAGATGACCCCGACCACTGTCACGTTGAGGATCAGCATGAACAGCGGGAAGAGCAGCACGAAGAGCGACCCGATCTTGCGGCCGAGGATCATGAGCTCGGTGTTGGTCTCGCGGAAGCGCTCTTCCTCGATCGGCTCGCGCACGAACGCCCGCACGACCCGCACGCCGGTCAGCTGCTCGCGCATGACACGGTTGATGGCGTCGAGCTGATTCTGGTTGCGGCGGAACAGAGGGACCATGCGGCCGATGACGAGCACCGCGGTGATGAGCAGCGCAGGAACCGAGACGGCGATCAGCCAGCTCAGCCCGACGTCCTGCTGCACCGCCATGATGATGCCGCCGATGGCGAGCAGCGGCGCGGTGACGAACATGGTCGCGCCCATCATCGCCAGCATCTGGACCTGCTGCACGTCGTTCGTGTTGCGCGTGATCAGCGACCCGGCGCCGAACTGCGACACCTCGCGCTCCGAGAAGCCGCTGACACGGGAGAAGACGTCGGCACGGATGTCGCGGCCGACGCTCATGGCGGCCTTCGCCGCGAAATAGGTGGCGATGATCGAGCAGACGATCTGGCCGAGCGACACGAGCAGCATGAATGCGCCGGTGCGCCAGATGTAGCCGGTGTCGGCCTGGGCGACGCCGTTGTTGATGATGTCGGCGTTGAGCCGGGGCAGGTAGAGAGTGGCGAGCGCGCTGGCGAACTGGAACAGCAGTACGCCGACGAGGAGCCATCGGTATTTGGAGAGATAGCGGACGAGGAGTTTTCCGAGCATGAAAGTGTCCTTGTGAAAGAGGGCCGAGACAGCCACAGAACAGAGTGCCACGAAGTTCGGACATTGCACACGACGAATGCGGATTATCCGCTCAGGGCGAACGATCCGCTGATCATGGGCACATTCTGCACCGCGTCCAGCAACGCGCGACGGTCGGTTCAGCCGAAGAGAGGCACCTCGGGGACGTACGCGCGTGCTGCGGCGCCGGCATCCGGTCCGAGCTCGGCGATGGTGGCCGGTCGCCACTTCGGCGAACGGTCCTTGTCGACCAGCTGCGCGCGGATACCCTCGACGAGGTCCGGGTGATGGGTCCCGAACCACAGCACGCGACGGTACTCGCCGATCAGCGCGGCCCGCAGGTCGCCCTCTCGCGCCTCGCGGACGGCGTCGAGTGTGACGGCGACCCCGGTGGGTGAGAGCTCGGCCAGCGTCGCGGCAGTCGCGCCGGCCGCGTGCTCGGTCCGCTCCGACAGTCGCTGCACGACCTCGCCGATCGTGTCCGCGGAGAACACCTCGTCGATCCACGCGCGCTCGTCCGCGAGGACGGAGCGCTCCGGCGTCTCGTCGAACAGCAGCACGAGCTCGGACGGGCTGGTCGGGTCGGCGCGCTTGCCGAGGGCCTCGCGCAGCTCGTCGAGATGAGCGGACGGCACGTAGTAGTCCGCGAAGCCTGCGTAGACGGCATCCGCTCCCGTCATCGTGGCGCCGGTGAGCCCGAGGTACTCGCCGATCCGGCCGGGAGCGCGACCGAGCAGGTAGGTGCCGCCCACGTCGGGGGTGAAACCGATCCTGGTCTCCGGCATCGCCAGACGGCTGCGCTCGGTCACGACGCGGATGGCCGCGTGGCCTGCCAGTCCGATCCCTCCGCCCATCGTGATGCCGTCGGCGAAGGCCACGACGGTCTTCGGGTACCGGGCGATCATGAGGTTCAGCGCATACTCCTCGCGGAAGAAGTCGCCGACGCCCTCATGCCGACCGCTGACGATCTGCTCGTGCAGGCCCCGCACGTCTCCCCCGGCGCAGAGTCCCCGCTCGCCGGCGCCGTCGATCAGGACGATGTCGATGTCGGTGTCGTCGCGCCACCGATCGAGCGCTGCGGTGAGCTGTCGGATCATGTCGAGATCCAGCGCGTTGATCGCCTTCGGCCTGTTCAACGTGAGCCGCCCCAGCGATCCCTCGGTGCGGACGAGGACGGTGGGTTCCGCGGTGCTGTCAGTCACGAATGCCACGTTACCCGCCTGTTTCTTCACGCATCGCACAGCGCCAACGCGAGATTCTGCGTGTTTTCCGACAAGATAGAGAGAACGCCCAACGCAGAAAGGCCCGGGATGCCAGACGGACAGCTGATCGAGTTCGACCATGTGACGAAGCGCTTCGGCGCTGTCGCCGCGGTGTCGGACTTCTCCGCGCGCGTCAACCCCGGTGTGGTGACGGGCTTCCTCGGACCGAACGGCGCAGGCAAGACGACCACGCTGCGCATGCTGGTCGGCCTCGAGCGTCCGACCATCGGCACCACGAAGATCGGCGGCAAGCGCTTCTCCGAGTTGCGCGACCCCGCCCGCGTCATCGGGGCGATGCTCGAGAACCCCGGCTTCCGCGCCCGCCGCACCGTCGAGCGTCATCTCATCGCCGCGGCGAAGGCGAACAGCATCCCGATGTCCCGCGTCGGAGAGCTCATCTCGTTCGTCGGCCTCGCCGATGACGTCGACACGCGCATCGCGGCGCTCTCGCTCGGCATGCGCCAGCGCCTGAGCGCGGCGACCGCCCTGCTCGGCGATCCCGGCGTGCTCGTGCTCGACGAGCCCGCGAACGGGCTCGACCCCGAGGGCATCCGCTGGATGCGCACGCTCATCCGCGGTCTCGCCGATGAAGGGCGCACCGTCCTGGTGTCATCGCACGTGCTCTCCGAGGTGGAGCAGACCGCCGACGAGATCCTCGTCATCGCGAGCGGCGAGCTGAAGTTCGCCGGCACCATGGAAGACCTCGCTGACCCGAGCACCGGCCCCGTCGTCGTCGATGCCGCCGACCGTTCCGCGCTCTCCTCCGCGCTGCGCGGTG